>MDSW01031589.1_pt1 | contig 37096 bp, 44 predicted proteins | sample 811171 | NCBI WGS metagenome assembly MDSW01 (sample SAMN05326641, study PRJNA326480) | marine metagenome | isolation source: seawater | place: Atlantic Ocean: North West | collected 2012 | reverse complement strand
GAGAATGATGGTTTGGCGAGATCAGATAATATTTCCCGAACAACAGTGGTTCAAGACGAAAACGATCTGGTCAATGATATCCTGCCTGCCATTCCGATCGACCTCGAATTTGCCATGTCTAGTATGTGCATCACACAAAAACACAACCCGTTTCTGGTAGTTCTTTAGCTTGCCTACAATACGTTATATAAACAGCATACACGCCAATTTAATGCAATACCAGGCAGTGCATCTATACCCCCCTCCACATGAGGTGGAAATGACAAGTATTGACATAGAGGACCCCCCATCTCCTGTCATCACAAGGCCTCCCTCTGTCCTCAAAATGCTGCACATCAGTTTATTTGGTCTCAACACCCACATGCCCACACAAGAGGGGCCATTACAGGAAAAAAGCCACGTATAATGTGCAATCAGGGTAATCCCTTTATATTTAGCTGGTAGAGCACATCACACAATGTCCTCCAATGATGCAGACGCAACACTAGACTTTACTCTGGTGCGCACATACATCCCTGGTTTGCTCCTACTCCTGCGTTTTGGCTTGCTGTGTGGGGTCTACATCGGCCTCGTTTGCGGCCTTCCTCTTCTTCACACCCGCAATCTGGTCGATGGAGTTCGCCTCGACATCATGGTGTTTACTCTCACGGCGTGTGGGTATCTTGACAGCTGGTTCTTCAAACATGACAACCTTAGCAAGGCCGCGGGATTTCTAGCCCCTGTGATCCTTGCCTTGCTGACCAGCAGTTCCTCTCTTTACCCTGACAAAGGACCTTGTTTGGACATACCTTCGGTGGTCCTTTACTACGTCAGCAGCATCGCCTGGGCGGCCTCCTCCAGCTTCTGCGTGCTCAACATGTTGCTCAAAGTCACATCTTTTGATGCCCACATTGCGGCTGTCTTCTGGGGCATTGCCTGCATGGTTCTTCTCTACGTGGACTGTCACAAGAAAGGCTTGCTGGAGCTGGTTGTGCGGGGGTTTCTGTTCTATCTTCTCACCATTCTGCTCTGGTTCTCACAGACAATACAGCCAGACCTCGAACGTAACCGATTTACTTTTAGTGTCATGCACTCCTGCCTACATGTACTCTTTGTGGACCCTTACGTCGTCGGTGCCAGTGTCTTCATCTGGTTCTGTATCTTTGTGTACTACCTCCACACACACGTCAAAAATCCCATTTCTTTCAAACGACACTCCACAGCCAAATCCAGGACCCCGGAAAATGACATCTCTCTCCTCCGCGAACTCGAAGCTGCTAAACGCGCTGGTGGTCTCATGCCTTGATCTTGGTTTCAATATTGAAACAAATGACGATCGCAGTAAGCCTTTGGGCCACGGCTGTTTTGCGACGCGATGGTCCGGCAGTACATTTTGCAGCACACCCGTCCACGGTCATAATTGCTTGGGCGGCAGTCGAAACAGCGGATGGTGTCTGTGCCACCGCTGTAGTTTGGGCTGTGAACTATCACGCCACACTGCACACAGTGGCCAGTGTTTTGCATGGACCCGTCCAACACGTCCAACACGTCCATCACTTCTTGGTCTTGCTCTTGGGTCTGCAGTGCCTGCACGGCAGTCGCCAACACCTTGTTGGTGGATTCCAGCTCGGCATACTTTGATTTCAGTTCTGCAAGCTCATTCTGCAGCACGGCATTATCCTTTGTGATCTCTTCCACAGTTGTCTTCCACTGCTTGTCCACATTGGACTGATCCTTTAGCATCTGCAGATCGCGTTGCAGCCTCCAGTTTTCGTTCTTGAAGGATAAAGTTTCCTGCTGTGCGTTGTGCCAGTCCGTCGACAGCGCCACAAAACGCTTGCCCAGTTGAACGTATTTCTCCAACAGGTCGTCCTCTGCGTCCATCTTGAGCTGCACAGTGGGCTTGCACAGTGGTTCCCTGGCCAAGGTGCCCAAACCCAGGTTGCGGCCTATTGGACCGTGTGGCGGTGGCTTGACAGGGGAAGGAATGCTGAAGGCGGACTGCGGCGTGTTCATATGCAACTCCGACAGCTCGTTCTTCGCGTTGCGTACGCCGTTTGCCGCATAAGGTCCCGAACAGAAGCCCAGGTCCTGCATGTTTTCGCGCTCTATGAAAACACACTTTTCAGGGTTTATTGCAAAACACAAAAACACCCCTGGGCGCGAAAACCCACACATTGCAGCCATGGCGGAAAAACGTTCCTATGCACAAGTGATGTCCTGCCCACCGCCGGCCAAACGTCTCGCGGATGCTCACTGGAGCAATATGACCACACCTTGCAAGGCTGTTCTTTCCTGCAAAACGTACCGCGCGGTCATCGACATCGGGGTGAGAGTGATCGTCGACACTTGCAACCACGTTGGCAGGGACGCGGATATGTCCATCTTCAGTAGCGACGACGCAGAAGCCCGTGTGTTCACCTCGAGTGTGGTGTTGCTGGAAAACTACATCCACAAAACAGTCACGGTTGAGTGTGCAGGCACGCAGAACAACGGTGTGTACAACAAGGAATTGCTTGTGGCGGTGCCGCTGGCGTGTTTTCTTCTGGCACTGCGGACGCGGGACTTTCACAGCCCTGAGCACAAATTCCTCATTGACCTCATGAACTCCCTGGAGGTGCCAGAGGAATTCAAATTCGACTCCCTCCTTCTGGAAACGACGGAACGCAAGGTCCATCACTTCATGCACAGCGAGGTCGACACTTCCACGGCCATGGACGTACTTGACACCCTGTCGTTACCCGTTGATATTCCACAAAAGACTGTGCTGGGCGTCATTTCTAGCATCAAGGCGGCCTACTGCCACACTCATCTTCGGTCCCTTGGACCTCACATCATTGCTTTGGGGGCTTTGCATGTGAATGGTGTTCACGCACCCACTTCCTCTAATGTCAAGTGTCTCAAGACGTTCATCAATGTTTATCGCACACACCTCAAAAATGTGACCCGCTACGTGTGAACGCGCAAAACACCACACACCTTCCGACCCGCAAATCTGGCCAGCAAGGGGGACTCTCTGGGCATGTGGACGCCGCGCTGGTCTACTAGAAACAGCTTGCGTTTCATCATGTTTGTCTTCAAATAAAGACAGTGCCCTGTGACTGTCACAATGTAGTTTGCCTTGGTTTGATAGATGTTCTTGTCCATCAGCAACCTCCTGAGTGTCTTGGCTGTGAGATCTACCTCTTCATACTGCGCGCCAAAATGCTGCAGAATATTGCGACGTTCGCCGTCCCTGGTGCCGCCCATCCATGACGCTGTCTTGCCGGACACCAGTTTCTTCTCCTTGCAGAGCTGGCGGTAGGTTTCCACGTCCTGTGCCGTTTTGAGATGAATCCCGACCGCGTACAGACACGCAAACAGCCCGCAACACCCCTGTTTCCCCACTGCCCGCTGTTTCTTGTTCTTGCGCTGGTGCTTAGTCTGTTTCATCCTGTGGTCCTAAACCCACTCTCAAGATGCAACAAATTTGATCCAAAAAAATGGTCTTTGTGTACTCATAAACAACTTATTTGGCCCGCGATTGCGACTCTAACATGTGCGTGATGGCTCTGCGAACTAGCATGCACTTGTTCACAGTGACTTCTTTGTGTGTGAACACGTACTGCTCGGCCATGTCACCGATCATCTGCAAGTCGTCCATGTTCAGATGGCATTGGTTTGCAGCTTTCAACAGCGAGTGACGCACTGGAAAGGGTAGCGGCATGTCGGACTCGTACATCCAGGTGTGTTCTGCTTGCACCGGGAACTGCAGCGGCAACACAGGTGTTCCCTGTACTTGCATGGTCCCTGTTGATGTCCGTCTCTCGGATTCCAACTTTTGATCAGGTTTGATGTAAAAGATGGTCTCAAACTGATCACAAACATCAAGTAATATTTTGCTCCGTTTCGATGGTTTTGTTCTCCTTCAATGTTTTGAGGTCCACCAGCATGTGCAGGGCACAGTACATCACCCTCGGAATGTACACGCAGAACGCCCACATGTGTTCCCTGGTGATCTGAAAACTCACTTTCTGCCACTCCTTGCTCACAGCGCGAGACTTCAACAACTGCCGCATGGTGTCTTGCCAAGTAACCATATCTTGCTGATGCGTTGGATCAAACGCTCTCCTCCGCGGCATAAAATAACCGCCTGCCAAAATGAGATCGCGTCTCACTTCGTGCCACTCCTTGCTCACAACGCGAGACTTCAACAACTGCCGCAACTTGGCAAGACAAACCATATGTTGCTGATGTGTGGGATCATCCACTCTCCTATGCGGCAAAAAATAACCACCTGCTGCTTGGATTGGCTCTGGCAACTTGTACGTCGGCACGACGGCGTTGATGATCAACTTCACATGGTCGCCGGACCTCCACATGTCCATCTTTGAGCCGTCCATGCTGGGAACACAACCAACAAACCGCGGCAAACCCAGATTTTCAGATTCCCAAACCCCAGCGATTCACATTGTTTCCTCAAACACGTCCCAACCCTACAGCAGAACATGTAATAAACCCTTTTACGCCCCTTTTTACTCCCTCACTTTACTTGTGTTTCCAAGGCGCGGCAAAAACACGTGGCAGGGGAGGAAAGAGGATGGATGACGCGATGGACCTCGACGTCTTTAATCTTGACAGCCTTCAACGCCCTCTTCCATCTCCGCTAACAGTGTCTCCCTACAGACTGCAAGACAGCCCAGATCTGCCCATAGGCACAGAGTGGTGTTCTTTGGACGCGCTGTGGCCTGACGGAGAAGAACCAGACGCCGAAGAACACGCTGGCGAAAGCTGGAAACGCAAGACCGAGACCGCAGAACGCCGTTTGATCAAAAGGAATGCACGCATTGATAAAGAGTGGGCCTTGGGATTGAACGAACTGGGGGAGGGAAGTGATGAAGACGAAGTCGAGGACACCAATCCCTACATTGACCAAGCAGCGGAAGAATCCATGGAAAATATTGAGCCAGAGCAAGGGTACGCGTCTGCCTTTCAGCGCGTTCTCTTGCCCGTACAGACATCCACGGCAATGATCAAGAAACGCCCAGCAAAGCGAGGCGCACAAAACCCATACGACATGGCTTCTGTCAAGAAACAGAAAAAGGTAACGTTTCAGGCCTCTCCACCCACCTTTTCAGAGCAGACAGGAGAACGGCTCATTCCAGTGTTCCAGCAACTTTCGCAGCCATTTCGTCCTATTCGACCTCATCCCCACTCTCTCACTCACAATCCTGGACTCAAAAATGCCTTTTTCGAGTTGCGGCAGGCGCAGAAACTCAAGCAGGAAAACGAGAAGCAGGTCTTTTCTCAAGCCATAGATATTGACGTCCAGCCACCTCCACCCAAAGTTGTTGAGCCATGCAATTATGCCACAGCGTTTGACAGGATGAAAATAGCCGCCGTCACGGAAAAGAAGTGGAACCCAACCCAGGTCAGACGGGACAAAGAACTTCAAGAGAAGAAGGCAAGGACTGTTGAACAAAAGGCTGCACAGGCGCAGTTGGCCCTAGAGAACCAGGCGGAGGAGATCGAAAGGAATGGTTATTACATCGACAAAAAGACTGGCGCGCACAGATCGTGGTACTCCCACGAATATTACAGGTAATAACTATAAAGCACATTCTGACATAACGCCAATGCCATTTATCGGCATACGCGACAACTCACACCCACACGTGGTATTTGATCCCAATACAGTCCCCATGGCATGGAACACTGGACACCTGCATGAGATTTCTCTCTCTTCTCAGTTTATGCGCATCACCACCCGCGGTATGCACTATGCGTCCTTTCATAATCCCAACTCCTGGATTTTCCATGACCACGAACCTCTGGACCCATGGCACACCCATAGCTGTCAGGCAGTCCCCGGGGCCCTCTGTGAAGAGTCTACTGAACTTTCATCCATGCAGTACTTTCCCCTAGGGACTGTCGACCTTCCAGATGACATGCAGGCCCAGTTTGCTGGGTCCCAGCAGGCCTATGTCAATTTTGTCATGGCCAACAACGCAACGTGTACCAACTCCAAAAGCGGTCGCATTATCAAACCCTACGACAGCCGCTACGAGGTGTCTCTTTGTGACCTTCTCGACAACAACCTCGACATTGTTTGGGACCCCCAGGCTCAGAAGGTCTTCTGGCGGTTAGACCAGACCAGTATGTTTATGTACATCATCATCAGCGTTCTTGGTATTTATCTCGTCAGTTGCCTCGCGGAAAACATTCGCAGTATTCTCAGTCAGGACAAGACCGCGCAAACCAAGACCCGGCTGTCATGGGTCTACAACTTCATGCTGGGCTTCACCCTGGCTTTCATCATGTATGACCAACTGACCGCCAGCACCACCGAGTTCATGCTCTTCACATACGAGAAAAACACCCACTTTCTCCTATCATTCTTTGTGTACGTCAGTGCTGTGGGATACTTTGTGGATTGGTGGCGGAGGAGACAATTTGGTCCGGAGCATAACCACAGCCGGGCTGTACGCTGTGTCAGCTTACTCACTGTTAGTCTCATTCTGCTCACCGCCAGAATTCACTACACCTTTGACAACCCTTATACATGGATCCTCACCACCATCTTCGGCGTCCGCAGCATGCATAAATTCCTAAATCGCATCACCTCTCCACTTTCTGACCTCGAGGAACATGACGACCACCACCACACCGCCCACTCTGGGCCAGTCGTTCCTTTGCCAACCAACAACCTCCCCTGGAAACTTTTCAAGCACTCCCTGCAGCTGTTTGACGCTGTTGTTTTCATTTCCATGATGACACACGCTGTGCTGCCGGGGTATGACCTGCCACCCAACGCCAATGCCATGGTCTTTCTGATCCTCGTCATTTCACTGCTCTCCGGCACCATTATTGCCAGGCACACCCTGCACTGATGGCATAGCAGACCGCATGATGCCCAATTGCTCCACCGTCATTGACCGGAACATAAACTTGAACTTGTTTTCCACATCCTGTTGTCACTGTGTCAGTGTGCACTCACCCACGTGTGTTGACAAGACTCACCGTAATGTACTTGGGTCTGTAGTCGTGGATTGCCATCAGGGTATTCTCAGGCGGCAAAAGCTGCTGTAGGATCGCGAGTCTTGGAATCACCTCTACATTCTCAATCAGCACCCCCGTCCGCATCAAATACACCAACCCAAACACCAACACCTTCACGTCACTCGGTCGTACTGGCATCAAATTGAGGAATATGCACACATTGATGATGTAGCTGATGAAGGTGGTACACGTGTGCACACAGACTTGTCGCATGGGCAAATTGTATTGGCTCAACAAACCCTTGTTTCCACACGCCAGCACCAAAGCCTGCTCAATCACTGACACTAGATTCACCCTTGTGTGCCGCTGGCCGTGAATCAGCTGCTGTAGATGGGTCTGCAGCTTGATACAGAACCGCTTTTGCTCCATGTGGTATGCCTTGATGCTGTTGGGGGACGTCAGCAGCTGCGTTACCATGTCCTCGATGATGTCCCGTGAGATTGTGGTCTCCTTCTCATGGATTGTCTTGCCCATGTTGTACGACGCCACCGTGTCTGCATACTCAGAGTCTGCAAAAATTTGCTCCCGCACACAGAACCCCGTGATCATACACACCTCTGCGTCCTCTGTGTTCACCCGTGGACAGTGACCTTTGCCGCAGCGGTGGATCGCGCCGCAGAGGAGACACCCGGCCACGCCAATGTCAAAAACTTCCCAGTCACACTGATGGTACAACTGCATGCTGCTGCATAAGGGAAAGGGTTTCCGCAAACACTGCCACAGGTAGTCGTCCCGGTGCATTCACTCTTTCTCCACATATCCCTGCACCAACAATGATTACCCCTAAAAAAAATAAGGTCTTTGAATGAATGGGTTCCAAAGATATCACCAAAATGCTGGCTTTTGACATTGAAACCACGGGACTGTCTGCGCTCAATGGTGACGTCATCACCGTTATCTGCACAGAGGACTACCATACCCGCCAAAAACACGCGTACGAGTTCGCCCGCCATCGCAACAGCCCAGACACCCTCAAAGCCCTCACTGACGCTGTCATTGCTGCGTTTGACGCCGCGCCAGCCCTCTGTGCCTTCAATGGGCACAAATTTGACATCCCCTTCATGGCCACCGCTCTCTCCATTCCGTACGAGAAAATTCGTGCCTGGAAAAACAAAATGACTGACATTCTTGAGCATTGCCGCGATAAGTACCAGCACACCTTCTCTCTCAACCTCCTCTGTGAGTGGAACTGTATCCCTATCAAGATCTCCACAGGCCTAGCGGCGGTGAAAATGGCGTTGGATGGGGAGTTTGACCAGCTTAAGGAGTACTGCGAGTACGATGTCACCATCCTCAATAATCTCTATGCCAAGCGGTTCATCCTCAACCCCAGGAACAATGCGGTCATGGACCTCGCCATATGGGCCCCTTACCTTTTTCCCGAGGCCGAAAATGAAACTCCCACACAGAAACTGGAGATGCAGCTCGACGCCAAAAACGCCCTGGATTACGCCAGAAGACGCCCAAATGGCCAGGTTGAGTCCACCCCTGTGTCCCCAGAGTCTCCACGCAAACGCTGTAGGTTAGACCTCCCGCATATGCTGGAGGGGTGAATAAAACAATTTCACTACACCGTCGTCAGCACGAGACAAATCATGTGCATGCTCAACAACAGCACCATCACCGTCACTGTTACTGCCATCGCTGTCTGATTCATCCCCAAAAAGAGGATGTCGTCCAGATGAACCACCACCAGCAACACCACCAGCAGGTCCAGTTTCTTGTTCGTTTGTAACGACAGTGCGATCGTGTACAAAGCCAGCGACTTCAAAATTGGCTCCAGCATCAGTAGATACACCATGATTCCCGGCGGCGCTGCCCCAAAAATGTCCTGAAACATCCTTGTGTCCACAATCATCATCAGTGGCATGCAGAGCAAACAACAGGTGAAAAAGGACATGTAGATCGTTTTTGTCAGTTCTTTCGTGGGAATCTGCATCCATCCAATTCCTGCCAAGAGTGGAATGATGACTGCAATCAAGGCGTCTCGCGAGGCTAAAATGGCGTCCGCGTCCAGCACTTGTTTATGCGTGGCCACATACATGCCGCATAACACCCCTAAAAATGTCACGTACATAAGACGCAGACACTGCGACGAGATCGACTGCTGCTGCCAGATCGACACAAACACCCAGCCAATGGAAAGGCCCACTGAGAAAAAGAAAGTGGTTGACAGCAGCGTGAAGTCCAGGCAGAATATGGTACACCAGCACAGTACCCCCAAATAGTACACCCACCACACATGCCGCCGCAACTCGCGACTGCCTAAAAATACTATCTTTTCCGTCTGATTGGAGACATTGCTCTGGGTTTCTTCTGGTATGGCTTCCTCCATCTGGACCCCTTCCACGTCCACCACCTCTGGTTCTTCATCCAACCTTCTCTCTGTCACTGTCTTGTACATCTCAACGTTTGACATCCCTCTGATAATCCAGCAGCAGACCTCGTACAGTCCCAGCATGCCTCCAAAAATCAAAATTTGCAGAGAGGACACCAGAATCCGCTCATACATGCTCAAGGTGTACTCTCTGCTGGCCAGGGTACTCAAGAGACTGAGCAGCAAAAAGACGCCAAAACGGCATAAAAACGCCAACACAATTAGCATTGCGTTTGGATGCAATCATGGATATACATACATTTGTATTCATCGAAAAAACAGGCGACTGTTTTCTCTCTATATATGTCCACCTTCAGTCCTTATAATGAAAGTTCAGTTCACCCCCCACGCCGACCAGCGACTGGTCGAACGCAGCATCAAACGCAGCTACGTCGATTTTGCCCTGCGCAAGGGCAAACGCGAGAACAAGAGCCATAAACACGGCGAAGTTGATGCGTTCCGCTCCAGATGCCATGGCCTCGAAGTCATCCACACCTATGAACCCTTTCGCGTGGTCTATGTCCTCACCGCATATTGGAAGAAAAATCCCACACCTGAACTTTTTGACAGCCTCCTCCAGGCACACAGCAAGAAAAACACCCGCAGAACCCATGGACAGATGCCCAAAGTCGGCAAGCACAAGACCAACCTCTCCTGGGAGTTCTGGAACGATGATGGTTATGAGTGCTACTTCTAGACCGCGGCAGATGACCAGCCAGAAAGCATCAAACGATCATTGGCCGTGATTATGTTTCTGCGGCACAATGGACAGGCCTTGCCCTCGATCTTGCACTCACAAGACCTGCAGACCAGGTGTTCCCCCTCACACACAGGAACCAGCTGTCTTTCCTCGAAACAAATCGGACACTGCATTGCTTTGGTGGTTGGAAGATACTGCACGTTTGGCTCATTCCACACACAGACCAGCCAGGAAACACGCGCCGCCTTCAAGTCGGGATTGGTTCCAGTCCCACTGTTGTACGGGTTACACCTCAACGTCCCAGTCGCGGGGAAGTAATTGTCGTTGAAGTGCCTTTGCGCGGCGTTGCGAGTTTTGCCCACGTCGCTGCCACACGACACACACATGAACTTGGGCTCGGGCTTGTTCTTGCTCACGCCGAAACAAGTGGGGTCTGGTTTTTGGAAACCACAGCTGGGCATCTTGGCATAGTTGCACCATGGGTGACAAGATCCCGCTGCCCAGTGGTTCCACATGGCTGTTCGGGTTTCACGAGGTTTTATTTCCCGCCCACCCAAAAACACAAGAAAAAGGCTCATGCAGCCGTGTCCTCTCGTCCCATGCCTACCACATGTTCTCTCTCCACCAACATGATCATAACACTCAAGAATCATTCTCAGTCCCATGCACAGGATGCACACTCTCTTCCTCGTCCACAAAGTCGATGTTCAACGGCTGCTCCGGCTCCGGCGTGGGTACACACCACGCAGCAGAACACGAACGGTAGAAGACCATGATGCCCAGCAGGCCCACAAACAGCATCACCAAATTGAACACCTTTTCTGCGTCCTCCTCCTCCATCCACCCACCCACGGTGAGTCCCATTCTTCTGTCCTGCGCGCCAAAGTGGAAACACAGGTTTATTTCACCTCCCTTTCCCGCTCCCCCAAAACACAACATGCCTCGTCCGAGCTCGTTCAACCCGGTGGTCGTCAGCACCATCCTTATCCCGGCCTTCGAGCAGAATCAATACCCAACCACGGAATTCATCCAGCACCTCATTACCAAGTTTGAGCTGCCTTACACTCCTGATCAGCTCTACACATGGTTCAAGAATCGCCGTCGATACCCTTGTGACCAGCAGAATCGATCCCGGTATGAGCTTAATCGCGTCATGAAAGATGAGGCCAGAACAGGCACAAGACCGCGGAATATAATTCGAGGAATGGTGGTCACAGTCCTCCAGCAACATTTTGACCATAACATGCATCCGTCCGCCGCAGATATTGCCTCCATCTCCGAGGAACTCCTCATCAAGCACCAAAAACGCGTCAAACCAGAGAAAATCAGCAAGTGGTTCAGCAACAGACGCTGCAAGCTCAAATTGATGGCCCAATGCGACATGACACACACCCCGCCCAAGACCTTCGCCGAGAGTCTTTCCAAGCCCCATTCCCGGGAACGCAGCCAGTATTACGCGCAGTATGACCTTCGGCGCAAAGAAATGCTAACATGGGCTGATTCGGTGTGGGCTTTTTAACACGCCCAAATTCATCTGTTCCATCAACTCTTGGCATATGCCCAGGGCTTGCACAACATTCGTTTCAACCACCGTCTCCGCGATCTCAGGCATGAAAATGTGCACGATGCTCATGGGTCGGTTTCTTTTGAGAGTGTTTAATAAAACACAGAGTCCTTTATTTACGTTCCGCAACCCACCTGTCCAATGCTGGTCCTCGGGATCTGTAACCCTAAGGTATGCCTGTTCTGCCTTGCGTGTCCAAAACCCCTACCTTACCCTCTTCACACAGGGAGAAAACAGCAGCTACAATGGTCTTTACTTCACTCAGAATGAACTTCAAAACCTTGTTGACTCCAACGCCCTCTGCGGCACTCCTATCAAGACAGAGCATGTTGGCAATAATATTGGCACCGTCGTGAGCGGTTTCCTGAACGAACAAGGCCAACTCCAATGTGTCATGGAACTCGACGGCAGTGTGGAGGGGTCCCTCACCTCGGGCTTTGTCCGCAACGGCATCGCTGCCGATCTGGTACGTGCATGCACAGTAATGTACCCAAAAAACACACTAACTCTGCTCTGCCACAGTCCCTGGGATACACCGTCGACGTGGCCCACTCCAAAGATAAAAAGCTCAAAGCCGGCGAAAAACGCCTTCTGGAAATTAGTCTTGTTCGCCGCGGTGCCCGCCAGGGCTGCCATGTCCAGGCCTATCAGGACCCGGGACAGGAAGTCGTGTATGTGGGTAAAAGTGACCCCTGGTTTGCGTTCGACATGCAGTAGTGGTCCCCATTCCCTCATTCGGTTTCCAAAATGGTCGGCATGGCCGGCAGTGAGTGTGATCTTTTGCCCATATTACGCTCCGGAATCTGCTTGCGGTAACAGTCCAGCATCTCAAAGCCCAGTAATTGCAAGACCTCCATACAATATCTGCGCACTTTGCGCGATTTCGTGAACACATACACGTCCGATGTCGTCTCTTGCCCCGAACAGACAATCATCATCGTGTCCAGATTGGGCAGCGTGGACAGCTTTGGGTTGTGCAGCTCGAAACTGCCACTTGCCAAATCAAAGGTCAACTTGTCCGTGTATATCGTCATCACGGCATCCCTGCGGTCCGGCTGCATGACGTCCTGCGTCAGCTGCACCGGCTCACTGATCATCTGTCTCGACATGTCCCCGCCCTTTTTACCAAAGGACTCGTGCGATACACAAATATGACGTCATCGTCCGAATTTCAGGCGCAACAATCTGAATCGGTGTGGTTTCATCTTGAGTAAAAACCTCGTTTACTTTGAGCATACACAAAACAATTCCAACGGGTGTGGTTTCCTAGACCCCCAAAACACAAATAGTAATAAACCTTGAAAGAGGCGCGCAACAACCCCCTATGCCCAAGAACCGCATCTTGCGCCAGCGAGCCAATGAGCCTGCTCGGGACAAGGCCCGTCGAGAGGCCAAAAAACTCCAGCGCAAGTATGGAACCGCAGGGCATGAATTTGAGGAATTTGCCGAGACTGCAATCGAAAATGGGATGGATCCGCTGGAGGTCGCAGAAAACATGGCAGACTTCAAGGCTTACCAGCGCGAAATGGAGAACATCGTTGACCCCAACAAAGTCATTTTCAACTACTTCTCGGGAAACAAAAGTCCATTTGAACCCGGAGAACTGCAGGCCCGGGCAAAGATGTCCAAACAACTGGTCAACATGCATGAGGCGCAAATGAAGCAGACCGACGCTGAGTTCCAACGCGATGACCACAAAATACCACTCTTTTACACCGACGAAGGCGTGGATGTGCACATTTGTTACCACATTGCAACGCTGTTGCGGTGTCCTTTTCGCAAGATGATGGAGTACAACCTCAACATGATGCAAGACGTCATCTACATGACAACGTACGACGACCTCGAGTTCCAGCTTAATGGGCGTCTCCAAGCAGACGACCCGCAACTGCCGAAGGTCACAAAGATTGTGATGAACACGCAAAACGTCCGGATCATCCCGTTGACCCGTGACTTGTTCCACAGCTTTGCCGGGCATGTGGGGACCATGCTTCATGTTGGCTCACCTGACCATCGCTATATGTTCGACAAGATCCTCTCCGCCATTTTCTTCGTTCGCAATGGGCCCATCTCTGAGTCCTTCAGCATCAAAATATACGTCTGGGCGGCCAACAAAAATTCCCGGAAACTGCTGCGGCGTTCATGCAGCGGCTGTGGCAAAACCAGGGTGAATGAAAAGTTCCTCTGCTGTTCCGAGTGCAAACGGGTGTATTACTGCTCCGCTGAATGTGGGAAAAGGCACTGGGTAGCCCACAAGCAGATATGCCAGGAGATTGGACATGAATTGCAAGACATCTAATGCTGCTTGCGAACCTCGACATAGGCATCCTTGGCGGGTTGGAACACGTAAGTGTCCAGCGTACTGCCTTCCATTGGCTTCTTTACGTTGGTGTCCAGCCAGGCCAGCACTGTGTGCACGCCTATCATATCTACCCCCTCTTTTGACCCCGTTTATAACAAATGCGCGTGCCTTTGTATATCCCAGATCCACACTTGCTGGCAATGGGGGGGTCGATGTCCACTCTGATGGATTACCCCCTGCAGCAGCTTGCCTTCATGCCCCCGTCGCAGTCCTACAGCTCTGAGCACAATATCACGTTTGTGTGTACCATCGACGGCCATCGCATTGCAACCAGTGTCTACAGTTATCTCGGACGACCTTACGTGAGGGGTGACACCTACAACTCCTCTAACCGATTCATCATCTTCAGCCACGGCAACGCAGACAACATCGGCACCTGCAAGGAGTACTGCCTGTGGCTGGCAACTGAGTTCAAGGCCAATGTCATCACCTACGACTACGTCAATTACGGTTTATCCTCCAAAGGATACACCACAGAAAAAAATATGCAGAGTGCCATTACCGCTGTATTCTCCTACCTCACAGACACTCTCAAAGTCCCACATCAACGCATTCTACTCTTTGGCAAGTCTCTGGGCACAGCCCCAACCATCTACCTGGCCGCTCAAGACTTCGCCTCAGACATCAACGGCGTCATCACAATCTCTCCTCTCGCGTCTGGTATTCGGGCCTTTATGCCTTCTGTTTTGGCGTCCAAACGCATGTTGAACCCGCTGGATGGAGTGTTCTGCCCATCCATCTCCCTCATCGAAAAGGTCAAAGTTCCTGTCTTCATCGTCCATGGAGAAGAGGACAATGTCATCAACATCATCAATGCCAAAATCTTGGTCCAACACCTCAGCAAAGACAGCTTTTACCCGCCACTGTTTGTCCACGCTGGACACAATGACATTGAGAGTACCCATCCAACCACCGTCCGCGAGTACATCTCCATGTTCCTGAAAACCTGTGATGCCAAACAGACTGCCAACAACTTTCACATTGCTGACAACATCACCACCACCCTCGTTGAGTATGAGGACTGACACCTCACATCAGTGAGCACACTGTCACGTTGTCGTGGGTCAGTAGGAAGGCAAACACCGAGACCGCCAGCAACCCGTACAAGGTTCCTTGCTGCTGTTTGTTTTCTAGCATGCTCGCACATATGTCACACAACCCAAAAATGGCCACCCACAACACAATGGTTGCCAAGAGAACTTCAAAACACATATTCTGATTCATTGCTACGTTTACTCAACACATGAATATACACGTCCTACGCATGGATGTCATACTCAATCTGCAGCAGCGCAGAGTAGGTACAGGGCTTCTTCAAGATTCCCGTCATACTCTCCGTCACGGCCTTGGGGTCCTCACTCAGCAAAACCTCTGTCGGTAGCATCGTCATGATCTCGTCGTTCTGCGAAAAGGTCGGCGTCCAGTCGTCTCGGCCCAAACGCGTGATCTGCACACTGAAATTGTTCAGATCGCGCGTCTGCACCTTGTTCAACACCCGGTTCTGTAGCGTTTTGCAGCACGTTCCAAAGACCTGCTTGGTGATCTTCAGCCAGGTCCCGTCAATCAGCGGCTGGTCATCAATGTTGGCGTTGAGCATTTCCCGGTTCTGCCGCAACAGCTCCACCACGGGGTGGTTCTGGTCACAGAAAATAAATGGCTGTCCCTCCACCTGCAGAACCCCGTGTTTGTCCAGATTGGAGCTGTTGTACGCAGGGTATCGCGACCGCCACTCAATACCATCCGAGTTCTCTGACGCCTCGTGGACCACCAGAGGGTAGGTCGTGTGCGAGTTGGCCAGGGCCGTCATCGCATACTTGTGCCCGGTTCGCGTTGTCTCCTCCGGCGTGACACATGAAATGTTCACACCGAGATGAACGGGAAAGTCTGTGCGAAAAAACAAGATTAGCATTTCACTACATATGAATACACACTCACTCATTTACACACCGTTTTTCTGCTGCAGACAGGTGATCTTGTGCACTACCGCGTTCTGCAGCGCGGCGGCGGTCATGCCCTGGTCAGGGGTGGTGTCAAACACCTCATTCACGCCAAACACATCGCCAATCTTGCCGTTGATGGGGGTCCATGTGGCGGCCTCCATGCCTGTCCGGTTGAAGTTGTCCATGCTGCCTGTGATCTGCACAAGAACACGACGGCTCACATTGACCACCTGCTTCTTCTCTGCACTCATTGTCATGTCGGATCCTGTGTCAGTAACTGCCTGCATCCTTACCTTCCAAGGTGGCCGCGCTTAAATACGTCTTTGTCCACTTTCACGCACATGCTATGCTCACTCTGTCATGTCCTCCCGCACTCGCACCAAGAGGATAAAGCCCACCTCCAGCACTGTTTTTGCTGCCACGGATAGGAAACTGTAGCGGAACGCCATGCTGTCCCACCTCTTCTTGCGCAAATTCGCTGCGTCTTCAATGTCATCATTTGGGATGAAAAAGGAGTACACCATGTAGGCCACAAAGCCAATGATGGACACCAAGACAACTGGTGTCCACCCGCTACTAACACTCCAGATCAATACCACCACAAACAGCCCACTCAAAAACATCCTGTCCAGAGCTATTCTGCCCCTCAAATCCTTGTTCAACACCGTCAAAAATCTCCGGTCCTTCACCCCCAACGTATACAACGCCTGCACCGTCTGTGCCGCGCCAAACAGCCCAAACAACCCTGCCTGCGACCACACTATGAAATTCACCTCCCTCGGCATCTTTGTCACGTACTCACAGTCAGAAAGATTGGCCTTCTGCTCCTCAAACCGCTGAATGATTGAGTACCAGATGATCACAAAGAAACTCCATGACAGAGACAGCATCAATAACAGCTTCAGCCACATGATTCGCGTGAAATTCACCTTTTCTGCACCTGATGGTATTCCTTTTCGCGCCCGCTTGTAAAACTTGTCAATCAATCGCTCATTCAGATACCCCACCAACACCAGGGCAGCCTGCAGACCCATCAAGTTCATGATCTGAATCCTCTCGTGGATAAACACACTGCCCCCAATCAGCAGAATCTGGAAGGGGGATGTCAGTGCATACTCCACCCACCGCCAAAAGTCGGGCTTCAAGGGGTCGTACCCCACTTTTTTGATCACACGGGCCCCTTGAAACACCCACGACACAAAAAAAATCCACATCAGCACCGCCCACGGTGAGTATGAGCCCGCGGGCAAAATCACAGCCGTCCCTGTGTACGTCTTGTTGTCCCACACTCTGGTCTCGTTGTACAACTCCCGTGTGCCGTTGCAAAACCCGTCCAGCGCACTGTTCACCCCGGCAAAGCTGTTGATCAAAGCCTCCGCCTTCATGTTCCTCCTGTCACTCACGTTCAGGTCTGAATTCACCACCAGCACATTTTCTCGCCAGATTGGCGTGGTGTCATCAAAACGCCGGATTCCTTTGGACCCGTTCTGGCTCAGACCAAACCCCAACGCGACCCAAAAGGCCACAAAGGAAATGAAGGAACTCAGCCCGTCTAGTTTCTTTAGCCATGGCGAGGCCTCCACGTCTTCCTTGTTTGGCTTGTTTTGTAACAGTCCATCCCTTTCTGGATCGGGAGTTTTGGGTTTTATTGAGGGCATTCTCATGGGTGGTAGGGGTTGTCTCATTACTCAACTACACCATTTGGTTATATATCTCTGTGTTCAAAAATTTATTCGTATACATAAACTAGGTGTCTGACATCTGTGCGTACTGCACCCACGTGCCCCGCAGCAGTCTTTCACCTCCCAGCTGATTGTCGTTCAATCTTCGCAGCTGTTTTCCCCACTCGTTGTTGTCCACCAGCTCTCTGCAGGTTCTGAAAACTCCCTGGGGAGGGGGTCCGTTGCTGTTCAGATAAGCCACGATGGCATCAAGACAGATGCTGTCCTTCTTGTGAGGAACAATCATGAGCCATCCACTGTCTTTACCTTCCCCCAGTTCGATTTCCACAGGTACTTCTTCCATGCGGATTCTCTTTTCTGTGGGTTCTTGAGGGTTGTTTTCTCTTGGTCTCTTGTTTCCGCCATCTTGCTGATTGGCAGCCTGGGAGATAACCACGGCAGGTTCAACCCTATCACTGGCAGGGTCAACCCTGTTAACGGGTCGTGCTGGTGGAGGTTGGACCGCAGCAGGTGCGGGACGTGCTGGTGGAGCAGGTTGGACCGCAGCAGGGGCTGCTGGCTTTGGTTTCTGAACCTCCTTGTACATCGCGTTCAGCTCATCTGGGGTCGGAATGTATCCATTGACCCCTGTCGCCTTGGCCACGTTTTCCACCACTTTGCGCCCACATTCCATTCCTGTTTGTAGTGGGACTTTCACCCGTACATACTGCACCTTGGTGACACGCTGCAGGGCCTGCAGTTCTGCGATTTGAGTGGCTTTCAAAACAGCCAGCGCGCAATTGATTTTTTGCGTGTACTCTTCATTGCTCACCAGGGTTGCATGTGAGTCATAGACCCTTGTGTTGACCTTGTTGTCGGAGATGTTTATCTCTAACAGCCAGTAGTGAGCAGTGCGTCCGACTGGCAAAAAGACGACCGGGAAAAAAATAGAAATTGCCCCGGTGTGCCCTGTGAGATTACGTTGCATGCTTTGCTTCGTATCCCCCAAAATTGAGATACCGGTGTGTAAATACAGCATGCTGTGTGTGACACCGATCGCAAAACTTAAGTGGCTGTCTTTTTCGGCCACCAAGATCTGGTCTGAGACTTTGAATTGCGTCCAGAACATTGCCTGCAAGAGACCGTCTGGCCAGTATTCTGAATCCAGATCAGTCCCCATGTTATAGGAGTGTCTCCTTCCATACAGGGTCCTCAAATAATCTGAGATCTTTTTTCTGGTATCAGGGTCCATTTGCTTTTGGGAAGGAGGATGTCCTGACAGGTCAGAGTTCAACACCCTCTTCCATTCATCGGGACTGTATTCTTCCCACACCCTCCACATCACCAGCCCCCAAAAGCCTACTGGGGATATAAGTCCCATGATCACGATAAACATCACCGTGTTCTGCATCCCCTCTGCGGAGGGGTATGAGATATAAAGTTGAAATATAGACACTATACACACGAATAGAAGAGGGGCCAAGTAGTGCACAAGGCCCAAAGCAAGCAGCACCATTGGCACTGGAACGTTCACGGTGGGAACGTCTTGCATGACTTCGGTTTCGGAAGTCAGTAGGGCCATACATGGTCTTATATATCTTAAAAAATCCATCTGCCTTGCTTCATGGCTTACACAATTTGAGACTCAATGCACATCACAGACAACCTCCCCGAAACCGTTGTGTCCATCATTAACGTGGTCAAACGATACCGCACTGAAGCCAAGACCAATGTCAACTTTGACCATCACGCGGCCCTTGAGGACCTCCAGACTCACCTCTCTGACTTTCTTTCCACCATGATCTCCAGCCCACTCACTGGTCGTGTCTTCCTTTCCCACCCACGCGCCTACATCTCGGAGGCTGTTCAAGAAGAAAGCCTGCGCAGGAATTTCACACACGAGTAACCTCTTCCTCCCTGCTGGTCAGCACTGAGCCGCATACGCTCAAATACCACAAGTTGGCTTTCTGCCACGCGTGTCGGAATGCTCCTTCCACTTGGTCCGTCATGTGACTTTGCAAGCCCAGTGTGTATAGAAAGCTTGCCAGCAGCAGGAAGCATGGCATCATCAACGACACCAGCGCCCCGTTCTCAAACACCAAGGAGTCTGAAAATGTGATCACAAAAATCAGCTGGATCATCAGATACGCTGGCCAGCAAAACGCTGCAGCGGTGGCACAGATGGATGTCCGCGTGATCATTTCCTGCACTGTCAACGCACACGCGGCGTCCTGTCTCACCGCACTCAGCACGGTCAAGCCCACAAAACACCCCCGCAACAGAAACGCGTGGTGGTCCATCAAGCAGTTGTTGCGGGGATACAGTCTTAGACAAATGTCCCCCTGCCCGGCCTTAATGCCCACCTCCGACCACCACGTGGCTGCAAACACAAAGTACACCGCAAAGCTGCACTGGTTCATGATTCTGGTCAGACTCACCACCAGCGGGTAGTTCCGTTCTGTGAGGTAGAAAAAGTGGATCCCCAAATTAAACTCCAGCATTCTGTACATGACACTCGTGGCATTGGCGTAGAAGACGTTGGTGTGTGAGTGCAGCATACCAAAAAGGGTGAAGAGAATAATGCCACACAAAGACATGCACAGAATGACGTAGTTGGCACCTTCTCCAAACTTCTTCCTCAAAACCTCGTTCGTGGTGTAGGTGGCGTCCACTGACAGCAGACACCACACCATGGACTGCACAGGCCACAGCGCCACGTTGAAAGTGTGTGGCTGGTCCAGAGCCTGTTTTGAGTCAAATACCCTCAAACCCGTCACTCCTTCCACCATTGTCAGCCACACGTCCCCCCAGTGAAACCGGTCCTTCAACACCTTGTCAATGCCTCCGAAAAAGACCACCAACAGCGTGCTCAGCCACATGTTGCCAAACTGTTGCGACATGATGCGCAACCTCAGCTCACCATACACTTCCTTTCCCACGCTGCTGAACACGTATGTCGCCAAAAAGCCTCCCATCACAAAGAAACAGGAACAAATGTCAATGGTCATGATGTCCATCAACAGCAGCACACTGTCCAAATGCGAGGGGTGTGCTGTGTAGTTGCTGGAACAGATGCTCACTGCCGATGTCATCAAATACACCACTATGCACGTCTGCAGGTGTTGCAGTATGTACTTGAACTTCCCTTCGTCCTCAGGACTCTCGAATCTCAACTTGGTCTCCCCACTGCTTTCCCCTGATAACTCACTCAAGGGCAAATCCACCATCTCTTCCTCCCCCACAGTCTCCATTTTTTTGCAGTCATTCCGCCTGAATATACCATTTGCATAGATTACACCAAAATGACACCTCCTCTCGGGCCCCGGCTCATGCCCCCTCCTGTCATTTTTGACACCCTCATTGTCCATACCCTGGGACCCCAACCTCTCCACGAACTTCAGTCCCTCACCCCTGACTCTTTTTTTTGAATATTGTAGTTGGACTCTCCCATGCACTGAAAACTCTTGTCAATGGCCGGTGACTGGGTGTACGACCATGAGATGGCAAAAATGGTTCCTCCACACATGATTGGAAAGACACGGGATAAAAAGGAGGCATATTTTCGAAACAAGGCAGCAACATCCAAGAAGTATAAGGAGAAACTTAAAGCCAATGGTGGCATGGCAAAGCAAAAGAAACACCAAGACCACACTGCAAAGAACTCACCAGGCAGTCCAATCATCACACAACCTGTAAGACAACCTCCTGACTTTGAACACGACTTCTCAAAAGAATTGCAGAGCATGGATCTGTACTACTATGACATTCCCTTTATTTAATACACTTTTCACAAACTCTGTACCATGAGCATCACATCAATGGGCTCATGTGGCCGGCCGCCGTTGATGCACTTGCAGAACACCCTGATTTTGTCCGCATAGAAATCGTCTCCGTCCGCGTCCAGCATATAGGGCTTGGGATACGCCACGTTCCTCTTCATGCTGCCAGGACCTGTGCCAGGCTCTCCAAAACTGTCCTCTGTCCCATACTGTCTCTTGTGGAACTGCTGCCGCATGTCGTCGTGTTTGTCCAGCTTTGGGGCCTTCAAGAACCCCTGCAGATGGTCCTGGTTGTCTGAAAACAGTAGGTTGGTACCCCTCTTTCTCGTTCCAGCTGGCAGCTTGCCGCTGTGCAGCTCAAACGCTGATGCCTCAAACTCAAAGTACCACTGCATCATCTGGCCCGCACGGGCCTCCCAGTGTCCGTTCATCACTGTTGCCATCCCGCCAATCAACACTGATGCCACTGTGTCCCCTGACAATGACGAAGCATACGCCGTTCCCAGGGCATAGCCCTGCGCCTGAAAGAATGGCATGTTCTTGATCTCAGTCAGCGTTTTGTGGATGTCCTCATCTGACTTGGGCTTGAAAGTGTTCTTGAACTTGACCTCAGACGCGCAGTTGTCTGCGATCCGGTTCTTGGTCTCAATGAACTTCTTGCCGGTTTTGCCCTCTGCATATAGACCCACCAGCACTTTCTTCGCTGTCGTCGACATGTCCCCGAGGGTTGTCACCACCGACGGGTACGCGTAGTTGGAACTCAGAATCGTGCCGCGTTCTGTCAGCGGCATCCCAACATTCAACGCTAATTCGTCTTTGTGCACCGCGTACTTCATTTTGTTTGTGTGTAGCACATTCCTCGCGTTCCGCTGGTCCTGTTTTTTTACACATATTTCAGCACAAGCCGGTTACCACCCTTTTCCCACTCTCACCTTACCTGACACCACTGCGCCAATAGGGTGTCGTTCACCTTGCACTGCAGAATGTGCTTTGCGGCCGAATCCACGCGGGTTCCTGTAGCACTGGCAATCCCTGGAAATGATGGTTGGTACATGGCCATGTGTCTTTTGCGGTACTTATGTTATATAGTGATCGTTGTGACTCTTCCACTTTAGACCTGACACTTTACCGCTTTGTATAGGTGTAAGGCTTTCATCGATCGACACAAAGAAATCAGAATCAGGGCGTCTCGAAACCACGTCGAACGTTTTCCCAGACGGTCAATCACTAAGGCCATCGGCTGTACTCTTGTGTTCTGCATCTGTGCCGCAGGGACACTGACATGGGCATGCAGCTGGAACACTGATGGCGTGTAGTGGAAAAACACCTTGTACAAATGGCCTCTCTTTGGCTGTTCTCTCGCCAGAAACTCCTGTACACTCTGCATCACATCTTTTAACAAGGGAATGTGCTCCTCCCGCAAATCTCGAATGGTTCTCAATTTCTCATCTTTGAACACCACTAAATACCGCATATCACTCCCGGGATGTAAGTCGCGACAGATCATCCACTCCTCGGACTCTACATACACCAGTTCGTTCTCCATACTTTCTCCCGCAATTAGCTTGTGAATCCACTGCTTGTCTTCGTCCTCCCGCCGTTGCTTGATGTACTCTTGCATCACCGTGGAGGTGTAAATCTCTGGTGAACATATCGCTATGTCTTTCATTTGTGTCTGTACATACACTTGCTTTATATTTTTCATGCAAATGGATTGGATTCATATACACACTCTTTATTGAGACTTAAAAACGGCCACAGGACGCTGCAAAGTCCCCCCATACATCCATGTCTGGTTCCACGTGGCCGCGGTCCAACTGTTCCTCGGCCTTACTCTTGCCACCCACTACTCGGCTCTCAGAGCTGGCATACAGGCCGTCCATACGTTTCTTCAGCTCATTGTTCTCCTCCTGCAACTTGTCAAAGTCGTGCTGCTGCCGCTCATACAAAGAGGACGCGGCCACCATCATCTGCCACACCCCATTGTCCTCTGCCGACTGGCTGACCAGCTTCTCCAGGCCCGTCTTGAAGTCATGCTTCACCTTGTCGTCCTTGGTCTCCACCGCGTCCATCCACTTCTTCATCAGTGTGTCCAGGGCACTCTGCATGCCCTCCCGCGTCTTCTGGCTCAGCTTTTTGTTCCTCTCGTTGGCCTCGTTTAGTGCGGTTTCCAGCTGTTGCTTAGTCACCTCCAGCTTCTTGATGTGTGACAGAATGTTGGACATCTCAGGGGCCTTCTCGCCCTCTGGCTCAGCCGCGACTTTCTGACTTTCCTTGGCTCCATTGTCATGGGTTGCATGATCACTCATTAACCCACCAGCACGACACTCTTATATACATTATACTTCGATGCCTTGCAGATGTCACCACGACCCGGTATATATCCTGCGGGTTTTCGTCCCGGCACATGTCCGCCAAAACGGACTCTGACTGGTCTGACCTCATCGACATCCACCAGCGTCTTGACAGCACCATCATGTTCACCCTCATCCGCTTTGTCTACTCTGTGATGTCCACCTACTTCTCCGACCCTGAAGTGGCCCTGCTCACCGTCATCTTTGTCATCCTCTCTGGGACCAGCATGCACTGGAAACTTCACCCTGGCACCATCCTTCTCAGCCAGGTCATATTTTCCCTCTCCAGTGCCCTCCTCAGCCAGGCCATCATCAATATTTCCACCGCCAATGCCCACGTTCATAACCTCACATCCACCCACCGCCTCCTCCTGGACTACGTTGTTGTCACCAGCCTTCTCCTTGCCGCCGCTGTCCTTCCTGGCCAGTTTCGCAGCCTGCCTTACATCAACAGGGCCATCACCCTCCTCCTCTATATGCACACTGACGCCACTGAATACATGATCAAGCAGCTGTCCATGGGAATTGTCCCTGCTTTCTTCTCCATCCTCCTCTACGTCACCCTCATCCGTTACAAACAAATCCTCACATCCCATGTCACCCTCCAGTACCTCATCAAGGCCTTCAACATGAACAGCATCAATGTCGTCCTGGCCTCTGCGGGCAGTGTCAATGACACCCTCACCGACCGCCACACCCAGGCCGTCCTCATCATCCTCATCCTCTTCATCATCGATGCCCTGCACCGCGTCAGTCATGCCCTGCAGGAGGGCCGTGATTTTGCCATCTGGAAGGGGTCACAGAAACTCTTTCAAATCTACGTTGACATGGACATCGACCCCATCGCCACATTCTCCGCCGCCGTCATCTTCATTGTTGGCAAACACATCCTCACTTTCAAAAACAGCACCCTCATTGAGGTCATCATGCTCGTCACTGTCAACGTCATCCTTGACAACCTCGGACAGTACACATCCTTTGCCTATAACATGGACAAAGTACTCACCCTCTTCATGTACGTCATCGTCATCCATTGTGTCAGCAAGGCCATTTTTGCTAAGCAATAAGCCCAACTGCAGTATATAAGCTGTTTGGTAAACCTTCTGCTTTCAAGTTCAAATGAGAGCAATCCTAAATTTCTTCAGGGGAATTTTCGGTCCCCGGAAGCCCATAAAGAAGAAGGATGGTCCCAAGAGACGTCGCTTGCAGAGACTCAAAAAGAATGACCCGCTGATTGAAGCCTGTTTCGTCTGTGGTGAAGGATGTACACGCCCCACGGGCCGTGAGCCTCTTGAAAACACCTGCAAACACATGAACTGTGACGGTCTCTATGTGTGTGAACATTGCGATTTGAAGAGTCTCCTGCACAGCCATATGGCAGAGTTTGACACTGGCTTGTTGGACCACCCGCAGTCCGTTGTCAGGTTGAAACCACACGTTTGTTGTCTCTGCCAACGGTTCATATGTCCGTATCCTCGTCAGTACGCCGCCATGTTTGCAACGTTAGGTACACCCACAGCGGATTGGAATCCTAGTCTCACGGCGGTGACCATCGTTCTCCAATTGTTTGACGGGAACGTCCTCAAAGGCGAGGTCGATGTCAGGCTTCATCTGTTTCAAACCCCACGGGAAATTCTTCCACGGCTCCTCAGGACCGTCAGGCGTTATTTCAGATCAAGTAGGAACCATGCAGGCTACTGGGAACTCTCCATCGATCCCGACCCCCCTCCGGCCAATGCCAGAAACACCACAGACACCTACCATGAGATTGGTTCCGTGCCTTACGGACCTGTCCTCAGGGACTCTCTTGTTTTGTGCTGCCTTCGACATTCCCACCAAGACGTTGACTTCATTGGGCCGATCCAGGCTCAAAATCATCCCGTTGCTGAGACGCCATTGGGCCTTTACAGGCTCAGGACTGGGGACCGTGTGTCTCTGCGGTACAGACACAACTAGGAGGGTTGTTTTTTTATTATATCACACAAACATCACATTCACCAGCATATTGAACAACTTCTCCTCGTCGTACCCTGTTCTCACCCCCTCCTTGTCCAAAAACGCATAGCCCTCTTCCACTTCAGGCCCACCCAACGCCATGCCAAGAAATGGCTGTAGGTCTTTGTCATACATGTCCATGACCTCATCCACTCCTTCCAAACTATGTGCCACCTTCAGCAAATGTCTGTGCACCAACGGCGTGATGAGACGGTGCTGCCTGTCTGAATTCACCATGCTCACAAACATCCTATGTGCGTCGTTCCTAAACTTCCCTTGTCTGTCCAAACCCCTACCTTCCTCATACATGTAGTTGCCTACTGGCGCAATAATGGGCATCTCGCGCTGTGTAGAATACACCCCCCTCTGTGTTCGCGACAACCCTTCCAATACCTTCTGCTTGCACACTGTGCGGGTCAGCTTGCTGCCCAGTGTCTGCTCGATTTGTGATGGACTCCCTGCTTTCATCATACCCCCTATGACCCTGTTCATCCTCTCCAATGCCTTTTCATACCCTTCCTTTGTCAGCTGCCTCTCGTTCCTCTCGTTGTTTGCATAGATCTGCCCCAACTGATAGCGACACAGCTTGGCTTGTCGCAAGTCATTCCCCGTGTCCACCTGACATAAAGTTCCTATCTCATGCCGCAGACCAGCGTCTACCACCGCCATCGTCAGAAACTTCACCCTGGTTTCCACCACATCCTTTAACGTCCTCTCTCTCAGCGACTCATGCAACTCCTCTCGCAATGACAGATATTTGTTTACATTCCCCATGTACTCACCACTCGACACCCCGGCCAGGTGACACAAATTGCCCATCACATCCTCCACATCCCCGTTCAAACGCACGTCCTCAATGGATGTCAGACTCTTTTGTAGTTCGTCTGTGGTCCTCAAGGCCTGCCTCAAATCGTGTATTGAGTAGTCCTCGTCCATACACACCCTCAGCTTCGATTTCTCCTCATTCACTGTGTCATGCCCAAATAGCTCCAGCCAACCGTCCTCAGCTGACACCAGATGTCGTTCATTCACTCTCTTCTGCATCGTCTCTAACCGCCCGCATACATTGCCCAGCTCCAGTAGTTTTCCTTCAAACATCAGCCACGGCACTGTCTTGCTCATGTTCTCCTTCAAACTCACCTTCCCCTCGCACAGAGCGTTGATTGCCACGTTCACCTCCTCTATACTCTCTTCTGTCCCACCCAGCCAGTGGGTCTTTCCCTCTACCTCAAACGTCTCAAACATGGCCTTTCCTACTGGCAACTCTACCTCTACCTGTTTCACGTTCCCGTTCATCTTCGCCTCACCCTGTCCTGTCACATTCTGCCCATTGTGTGTCTCCGCCCGCACATGTGGATGACTGCATCGACACCCCCCTGCACACTTGCACCGACACATAGTCACCTTCAAATCATAGTCCCCGCTGGGCAGACCCATGTTCGTGAACTTCTTGAAGTTGACCGTGCCCATGTCTCCTGTCACACTGCCGCCAGTCAGTTGCCCGCTGTCGTCACACAACAGCTCCAGCTGCAGCGTTTTTCTCTTGGACACTGCCTTCTCCTCGTGTAGCATCAGATCCTTGACGCTATTGCGGAGCTGGTTTGTGTGACCATTAATTTCCCATGGTTTGGTGTACATTTGTGTCACACTGTCGCAGTTCATTAATAGTCAAACGCGTATAAGATTCACTCCCGTTCACAAACTCGCGTCACACACATTCACCTCCCATCACTCACATACCTACGTCCTTCACGTAGCACCGCGTGTCCGTCACTCTCTTCTCTCCAGTGGGACTCATTTTTTCCTAGGAATGCTAAAAACACTGGGTAGGTACTATAATTTTAATCACTGCTAGGGTCAGCTGCAGGGTCAGCTGCAGGGTCAGCTGGTACTACACTGCTAGTAAAACGACTTTTACGTACTTGTCCAGCGGCGCTGGCATTGTGTTGTCTGCCATCAATTTCCTGCACCGCCAGCTTTCCGCACGACCACCTTCTTGCCCGTTTTCACCGCGGATTTCGCCTCGGTCTTCGGCGCGGTGTCCTCTGCAGCGGTCTGCGTGGTTGCGGTCACCGCGGACGTGGCTGCGGTCACCGCTGCGGTCACCGCGGACTTGGCTGCGGTCACCGCGGACGTGGCTGCGCCCTGCATGGACACGACCTGCGGTGCTGTGGCCATCTGCGCAGCGGTCGACATTTGAGCAGCGGTGGACATTGGCGCAGCGGTCGACGTTTGCGCAGCCGAGTTCATCTGCCCCGCCGTGTTCATTGTCGGCATTTGTGCGTTCACATTAAATGGATTCCTCTCAACCTCTTCCATCTCGTCCCCAGAACCTTCCTCGTCCTCTGATCCTTCCTCGGAACTCGAACCCCACCCGTGCCGTTCCTTCCTCTTCTTTCCTGGGGCCGCAACCTCAAACTTGGAACTCTCTCCATCAAACCTACTCACACCCACCTCTCCTTTCTTCTTCTCCAATTTGTCCATCTCCACCCACCGCGGTCCGAATGTGATCTGCAATAGCTGGCCACGCATAAAGCACATGTCGTTTGAGTATCGATCCACCTCCGCGTCATGCGCGTTCCTGTGCTGGAAACTCTGGCCTATGCGCCAGAAACCATTGCATCGATAATCATACAGCCCTGGATATGCTTTCTGAAACTTGCGGAAGTCCTCGTTGCGTTCTGCGTCCATCTCGAACTTGTCTGGGACCAACTGCCAGCAGCTTTCCACCTTGCTGAAAATCTGCGTCACCGTCCCCTTGTACCAGTGATTCAGCGTGAAATGTTTCGTCGGCAGCCATTCCAGCCTGAAAATCAGCTGGTCTCCTGCCGCCAAACCCCCTCTCCCGCCCCTGCTCAATCCAATACCTCTCCAGTAGTTCACTAGGTCCCTGTTCTGCCCATCCACCGTCATGGTTGTCACGTGGTTCACTGCAGCCTGCACTGGGGCTAGATTCGTCTCGTGCATCCCGCCTTGTTTCTCACTCCCTGCGCAGATTCCAAACGGCAATATCTTGGTCTTGATCAGCCGCAACACCTCGTCCAGTGTCCTCTTCATGTCCACCTTCTGCCCTGCTCTCTGGCCTTTCCACTCGTACTCAAAGTTCTCTGCCAGCTGTGCCCACTGGCAGTTCCTCCGGTTGTCCTCTGTGTCCAGCCGCTGCAGCCCTGCCAGCAAGTAGTTCACTGTTGGCAGATTGCAGAAGGCGTTTCGGCCTGGCGCAACTGTCCGTGGGCCTGGGGTGTTACTCGATATAATCAGATCCTGAATCCTCTCCATGATCAGAATAAACGCAATGTCCCCTTGGTCCACCGCGTGACTCACCTTCACCTTCTGTGGTTCCCGCTTGTCTGCGTTCGGCAGATACAGTGGATGGATGATCTGCTGACTCCTGTGCGGAATCTGCTGGTAATTCCTGTCTGAACCCATCGGCAGCCCTTTCGCGCCGCCATATGGCGTCACGTTGCCCAACAGCTCACTTCCTGCATTAATCACCCCGTCTATCCCTGCATAGGGCCCGCCTGGTAGCGGACCGCCTTGATTGATCTGTGTGCTTGGTAGACGCAGGCCGGAACTGATGTCACCAAAGAAGTCGGACATTGCGCGTTTTGTTCAACAGCCTTTAATACTCTGCTATACTTTAAAAGAGAGATGAGGGTGGACACTTGAACACTTTACGCCCTGAGTTGGGAGATGTGAAAAGTTGAGGTTTCTAGTACCATTGTCACAAATTAACTTTTTTTACAGTATGGGTGGGAGATTTCTCGTACAACCACCCCCGCTCCTCGTCGCAAAAGCCCAACAGCCAACATGCAGGATGGGTCTGCGGACGGCATGCAAAACCTGGAACGCGAAAAAGCTGGAGCCACCGACCAATCCTGCCACGTTCTGGCCGCTGGCTTCAAACGCATGTTTCTCAAAACAGACGACCACTCTCCTCTCCCGCTTGGCCCCGATGGCCGCGTCCGCGACTGGCAGGCCATGGCCACGTTCATCCGGCTCACCAAAGACAAAAGACTGATCACCAAGTACGCGGAACCCGTCGTCCTCCTCCTCGACCAGGGCCTGTACGCGGTCAAGATCAAGCCCATGGGTGACTCCGCTATGTGCGTCGACTTCGACCTCAACATCCACAAGAATGTTCCTACCAGCAACATGCTCACGTTCCAGCGCCTGGACACTGTGGCTCTGCGCATGAAATTCGTCGAATACCTCGAAACCACTTGCGTTGACGGTTGGGACTTGAACTCTCCTGAAGTGCATGCCGAAATGCAGAGGTTTTCCGACAATCAGTGTGTTTGGACCACACAAGTCGTCTTCAACCGGCTCTGTGAAGAGTTCACCGTTGACGGCAAGCCACACCCGCTCATGCAGAGAATCCAGCGCACTGGCGACAAGGAAATCCCGCCCAAGATCATCTGTATGTACCCCGTTGCTGTCATCCATATGCTGGCCCAAGACTTTGACCACTTTCTTGCCAGGCCGTCCGTTCAGCAGGAGGTCGCTGCGCTGACAGAGAAAAGGCCTCGGGAGGACTTCTTGTGGCCTCCGATCCGCCACGACTTCGGCATGTATGGGGTCAAACATTACATCTGCACCACTGCCTCTGGACTGCTGTGTCCCACCCTCATGCACAACGTCGACCTCATCTATGCCCTCGAATCCAAACTCTTCCACGGGAAAAACGGGCAAATGTTCATCGACCAGGCCAATCTGCACTGCCCTTACCAACAAATCACCATGTGGTGCATTGAACAGGCTGGACGTGGGATGCCGACTGAGGACATCGACAGGGCTTACCAAAAGTTTGTTTCTGAGCAGCAGATGAAACGGTCCCAGGGCTGATTTTCACACATGTTCTTCTTCTGTGACCATCACTACCTCGTCCTCCTGCCTCTCTAAACACATGTATAGGAGAGTCTGTAGGAATTTTGGCATTGTGGGAGGGGGGATTTCTTATCGTTTATATTACACATCAGTAGTGCCTCCCCAAATATTTTGTTCGACTGTGGTAACTTGTTTCTGTATCTTTTCGACAACTTCCATTACCTTTGTTAACAATTCTTTGATGTCCTTGTGATCAGCATCTTCGTGTCCAGCTAATTCATCAATCTCTGATTTCAACCCGTCTAATTTACCTTGCATATTATCGCTGTTCAACGTCATATGACATACACACACACCCTGTTAAATACCCATCCAACCCCCAACCTTACCCGCACAAAAGTCAACACCCACACCCACCCCCATATAACACACCCATCCCACCCCCCAATGCACAGCATGCTCATCCTCATCATGACCTTACTCTGCAACCCAGCTCACAGCTTCACCCCGACCATGAAGATCGACTATGGAATCCCTTACGACCCGCGCAATCGGCCTCACACTCTTCCTCTTAACCCTCCACCACCCCCCATTCCACCCCTCAAAACAGCGTGCCCTGAGGTCTTCCACAGCGTCGTCCTCCTCAAACTTGTTCTTGAACATCATTCCGCCAACTCCGACTCTCCTATTTCACCTCCACCCACACCTCCACCCACCCCTTCCCGCAAAATCTATTACTCCTCCGGGTACGACCCAAAACGGAGCAAATAAACCCATTTTTTTACATCATCTTCCTTGGTCCACCCACTTCCCACTCTGCCACTCACTCTAAACATGGCCCAAGACTCCAACGTCAAATACCCCCAGAGTGACCAGCGGGTCTTTGAACGCTTTCAAAAGTCCCAAAACTTCACACCCTCGGAACTCAATGCCGTCATGCTGTCCATCCGGAGTCTCCGTGCCACCCTCCTTCAACGACACCTTTACTTTGACTACAAGTCCAACCCCCACATCATCTCCCTCACTGGCTTTGGCAATGTGGTTTCCCGCAATAATGTCATGTGGGCCCTCCGGTACATGCTCAATCCAGTCATGCTGTATTGCAGCCAGGGAAACCGCGACCAGTGGGAGGCCATCATGTACCTCCACGTCCGCAGGGGAACCCTCACTTACTTCCCACCTCGGACTGAGTCATGGACCTACAACAAGAGGATGCCGGACGGCTCCAACCAAAAGATCCCCATGTGTACCTACATTGACCGCCACGACGTCTTCCTTGAACACATCCAGAGTGTCCTCGACCACCTCAAACAGTCCATCACCTCCACCTCCTTGGGCACATCTTTCGAAAGCTGGTCCAACATTGCCACCGTCCGTTGTATTGAACGCATATACTCTGGATCCCGTTTCTTTGGTGACTTTGAACACCAGCGCAACGCGGGCCTCTACCACATGTACATGTACCGCAAACGCCTGCTCACCGACTCTGACAACAACACCCGAGTCCGTGAGGCCACAGGCCGAGACTTTACTGTGGGGAATATGCTGCACACTTTCTTTGAGCTCAGAAACCGCGAGTTGGAACTCAACAACCTCCGTGCTGCCACTCTCCATGTCCTCCAAAACATCACCAACCTCGACCGTCCTCTCCTCCTTCAGCAGGACCTTGTCAATGAAGTCACGGCCTCCTTCCTCACTCGGCCCAGCTCCCCTCACCCAACCTCCATCAATGCCCCTCTCCGTGATCCTCCTCCTTCTCAAGTCACAGACGCCAACCGTTTTTCCCACCTCGAAAACATCATGGGTAACATCATCCACGTTCGGTCTCAGCTCAACCACATGCAAAACTTCCTCATCGACACTCCCGAATTCGGTATTTCCCGCCAACAAGTGGCCCCGCCTCCTGAAACTGTCAATCTCATCACTCCTTCCACCAGCCCTGAGCCGACACTGCCACATCTCCCTCCAGCACCGCCACGCCGATCCAATGAAAACTCTACGCCTTGGCCTCTCACCCCGACCGCTGCTGCCTTCCAGCGTCAGTCTCCTCGCCCACCGGCCCCGCCTCCTACCATTCCTGCTCCTGCTGTACAGGTCCACCTGCCTCCTGCCTCCCAAGACCCTGCTAGTCGGCCCCCTCGTACCATCCTCACTCGCCGCAGGGCCGCTGTCACTCCTGTCCTCATTGTGGCGCAGATTTGATGTTTTTGATGTTTACTTTGATAATACACCCATGGTTACACACCCTCTCCCCTACAATCGACTCCGCACCCCTTTCAACGCCATCCTGTCAAATTCGTTCCACACATTCTCCAAATATGCTTTCACAATCGCGTCTGCAATCATTTCCTCCTGTGACAACATTCCCATACAGTTACCTCCAGTAACCCCACCAAGCACATTATATTTTTTAATTCAATCAGGCGTGTCAACCCTTAAATCAAGATGACCTCTACGGGTAAATATGGATCGATATATCTCTCGTTGTATAGAATGTTACAACGCCAATGGCATTCGTCCTCCCACCCCCAGGTGTCGCTTTTGAGACTATTCACGGCCTTGGGGAGTGGCTGTAGGTTTGTATAATGAAAACATTCATGCATTTCATTGTCTTCAAAAGCCCGACATGGCTTGATATGGTCCATTTGAATGTCACCACTCTCCAATGCCATTTGCTGATCAGGATACATCTCGTTCCAAGCTCTGATCTTAGATGGCCACCACTCTGTGACGAACCATTCCAAAGTGCAGCCTAGATACTCGTGAGTCTTCTGTGACTTCTTTCCGTTTTGTTTCTTCAATGCTTTGTGCAGTGAGCTTCGAAGGTTATGCTTCAGTCGATGGCTTGAATCCTCTTGAATTCTCTTTTTGTGGTTTGCTGCTTGCCTTTGATTTCTTTTTAGACGATTTGCCTTCTCGTATAACTTTGTGGTCGTGGAACCTTTAACACCATTTTTGTACCGCCTCCTTATCTCTCTCCATTTCTCTCTGTTAGCCTCTTTCCATTTCTTGCTGTACTCCCTTACTTTCTCTCTGTTAGCCTCTCTCCATTTCTTGCTCGCAGTCCGCCTGCTTTCTAGTTGTTTCTGTGTGCGTGGCATTCCTAGTCCCCGACAGGAACCTTAATCTGCATCAATCAATATATGTTTTTTTAAGATCAGCCTCAGTCAATCTTGAAAAAAGGAGAGTAAGTTGGGCAAAGTATCTTGATAGGTATCATCGCCACCGCCTTTACCAACTGAATAACACCCACGTCGTAGTCCTCTAGCTTTAACCCTTCCGGGGCGTGGTTGATCGTCCAATCCTCATCCTTATCCACTGGGCCCAACTTCACAGCCTCTCCCAGATAATCTACCCTCTTTCCGGGACACACAAATGCTCTGTATGCATATGTTGTCATACACTCCTGCTCCAAATTCGGGTGTATCTTCCCTCTCACAAAGTACTCATGGGCCCTTGGCAGCTTGCTCCAATGCAGGGTTGGATTCATATGATGCATAGTGTGATACCCGTTATTAAATGTCAGCCAGTTCAACCACCACCCAGTGAAGTTTCTACTGCCATTGATTATTTTCTCGTCGTCTGTTTCGCACCCGTCGTGTTGCAGCAGGTTGATGGAAACGATTGCCCACTGTGCAAACAAGTGCGGCACATACACATACACCGCAAACTTCCTCACATTCAGACACGCTAAAAACACTTGCGTCAGTCCCAGCACCAACCACTCCTGTGCACAGCTCCAAAAGTAAGAATCTCCACAGTGTTTCTTCAAGGCCATGTACCTGACATCCATCTTGAACACGTCCCATGCCACACTCGGCTGAAACATCACCAAGTTCACCCAGTTCCACTTATACCTCACCTTTGTCGTCCTCATCGGATCCATTCTGCTCTGTGTGTGCCTATGATGGCTCAAATTATGCCCCGGCACAAAGGTACTTGTTGGGTGGCCATAAACCAGTGATAAGGCGTATCTCCACAGCACCTCTTCCGTCTCACCCTTGAACGTCCTCAAGTGCATGCTGTTATGTGTTATGCAGGCCCCAGCAAAGCTGAAATAACACAGCACCACCACACTCACTGCCCAATCTAACCTCCACGCCAGCCATGTCAGAACAAAATACAACCCCACCCACACTACACATCTCGTGTCTTTTGCATTGCGTAGCATTACACTTAGCATTACACCCTCTCATCACACATGTTAAATCTTGGGAATCAACATATACTCCCTTCTGTCCCCCCTTACCGCCCATATCACCACCACACATTCCATCACCACTCCAAGCAGCAATGTGTAAAACAGCCACTTCCATGCAAATAGACTCGGATACCCACCCCCACACTCATACTTCTCCCATGACTTCCATAAAATTACCTCCACTCCGTCATCAAACATGCTCTGTGGCAAGCATGGCAACAGCCACAGCATCGTTTCAAATGCGTTCTGCGTAAACACGATGGTATACTCTACAGGATACTCCCACCAGTACTTGAACCAGTGGTCCCAAAACGTCTCCACCAGGACGTTGGTCCCTCCCTTCGACACCGTCCAGTAGGGTGAACTTACCTGAACATTCCGATTCCATTGAATAAACACATTTCTCTCCAACAGTTTGTATCTTCCCACAGTCGTCAGTAAATACCCTGCCACGGTGTCAAACCTCGAAACATCCCTAAACTTGCAGTCAAGATACAGTTTCTTCTCTTTGTACCCCTCTCCCACCACCTCCAACAGGTCCACTAGTCTCGTGCTAGACAACAATGCGTCGTCGTGGTGCAGCCAAAAACTCTCGTTATTCCACACCTCCACCCCGTTCCATCTCACGTCCACCTCTATCCCGTCAAACTCCTTCAGTGCAGCCTTACACCCTTCTAAATCATTCTCTACTCCCCCCTCTTTGTGACAGCGGTGCGACCAAAACTGCCCTGAGGCTGCCTGTAAGTGCCATAGGGATAAAATCAGTACCATCAATGCAATCAGCATAAACACCCCAAACACTCGACAGCAGGCTTTCTGCATTATATGCTGTTTATTGATTCTGTTATATCATGACTTTCCTGCTTCACTGTTGCAACGGGGTGGATTATAACACATGTTACTCATGGCTCCTGCATGCTGTTAGACATGCTATCTTGATCTGGTAATAGAGGTGAAAATGCCTCTGATCCCGCATTTGAGGCCCGTGCAGCCTTCTTTGACTGGTACCACGGATAAACTATCTCCCAGTACACGTACAAACCAAAGCCATACAAAAACCACACAATGGTCCCAACCAGCCAATAAAGTTCATACCCACACTCCCCCGCATAGCACATCGCTGTACCCCCAATACCAACACTCAGAACCATCAAATAAGTTAGCAGCAAACACGCATCCTGGTTGAACCCATGACAGTGCCCCAAACATGGCACGTGTGCTATCACTTGTCCTATCGCCAGACAGCACTGACCCATGCATTGACACAAGCCTTCCAGTTCACTCATTGTCACATATCCACATATAATGCTAAATACCTCAATCCTCACTCACATTCATCACCTTAACCTGTAACCAGCCCATCCATCCCTATTAACGCAACCACCACTCCTCACACCCATGCCTGAACTCCACTTCCAGCCCAATCTCGGCTGTGGTATTTGTTATGAAGCCGTTGAGCATGCCTCCACTGCCCGACCCATGACGTGTTGTCATTCCACTCACATCCTGCATCACCACTGTGCCACCCTCTGGTTTCTCAAGCAGCGTCAACAAAACATTCCTCCTTCCTGTCCCTTTTGCAGGACCGTCATTCTTTCCCTGCAAGACTTTGACAGGATCTATACCTTCAAGGATGTCTCATCTCCACGATTTGAGCCAATTTATGCTGATGCCGACGCCCCACTCCCTTATTTGCCCAACTTTCACATTGTTCATCTCACCTATGCTTCCTACCTCTTCATGATTGTCAATGTCTTCTTCATTATCGTGATTTTTCTGCGTCTGGGCATGTAATTTACACATAAAATGAAATTCGGTAAACCATGGGTGTTTTGGGCGTCAGGGCGTGATTTGTCACTGTCCAGGTCGATGGCACGTGGTTTGGCTGGCCGGCTCACTTCAGAACCCCCCCTCCACCTCCCGAGCTACTAATTGAAAATCCTCCACACTAAATCATTTTCCAATTAACTGCTGATTTCTACTAATTAGGTTTACCGCATGTTTTCTTTCCCTACTCCGCAGAATGCCCACCCCCCCTCCCAGAAAAATTTCTCTTCAAATTCTAAAAATATCATTTTAACCTTTCAAAACCCTTGCACCCCCACCATACTAAATATATATATATATATATATAATATTATATATATCTATTTATATACATATATAAAAGGTAAACTGTGTTTAAAATGATTTTTGAAAGAAAGTTCAGAAATTTTTTTGGGGAGGAGGGGGGGGGCATTCCGCGGAGTTGGGCGCAAAAACATGCGGTAAACCCAATTAGTAGAAATCGGCACTTATTTGGAAAATGATCTGGTGGCG
>MDSW01201058.1_pt1 | contig 37109 bp, 34 predicted proteins | sample 811171 | NCBI WGS metagenome assembly MDSW01 (sample SAMN05326641, study PRJNA326480) | marine metagenome | isolation source: seawater | place: Atlantic Ocean: North West | collected 2012 | reverse complement strand
TCTTCGGTGCACTTTTAGCCTTACTTGCGGCCTTTTTCTTCGGTGCACTTTTAGCCTTACTTGCGACCTTTTTCTTTGATGTGGCGCCCAAAATCTTTCTAGTACCCTCAATGCCTAATGAGTAGATACCAGTTGCAAATGTTACACATTCTTCTTTAGTAGAGCCTTTTTTCACCTCAAAAACACTAGACCACTCAACTGAACATGACTTGGAAGATGTTGGCTTAACTTTTATTATGGAAGTATAATTCTTAAAAGGAACTGGGGTATTTGGTTCTTCAACAATTCTATAAGTTAATGTTTTATTCGTATCATCTAACTTAATTAATCTTTCACTAAGTTGTTTTCGAACACCTGTAATTTTAAGTGAACGAATGTTTCCTATCCGAGACATTTCACTACTTGTTACAGCGCCACGCATAATTTTTGTAAGACCGTTAAAAGCGCCAATGTATTCCCAAACTTTATCTGCCGGCGCTGCAACGCGCTCTGAAACTTTTACTCTTGTAATTGCCATAGTAATGGCTCCCTGTAAAATTTAGTTTAACTGCCCAATTCCAGTCAGAATTTAGGCGGATAAGGTTAAATTTAAAACATATAGGTTGCTTTATAACACAAACCACAATGTTACAAAAATAAGAACATCTAATTAATAAAATTATATTATGTTGGAAATAAAAAATGTCATTAAGTAAAACTAGCTTTGCAAAAAAAATATGGTTAGTAAACTTTTATGTGAATAAACTTATCATTAATTCGAACCCTTGAAAACTATATCTAAGTAAAGTATCTGCAAGCTATAGTTATGAAAATAGGCTGGTCATCGGAGGTAAATTATGAATTCAATACTAAAAGGACTACGCATTGTTGAGGGTTCTGCTTTTGTAGCCGCCCCACTTGGTGGAATGATGTTAGCCCAGATGGGGGCTGATGTAATACGATTTGATATGATTGGTGGAGGGCTTGATTATCGTCGCTGGCCAGTAACAAAGAACAACGAAAGTATTTATTGGGCAGGAATGAATAAAGGCAAGCGTTCCATTGCAGTTGATTTTAGAACCGAAGAAGGTAGGGAAATCATAAGTAATCTTATTTCTGCACCAGGACCTGATGCTGGTATATTTCTAACTAATTTACCAGTTCGCAACTGGTGTGCCCATGAATGTTTAAAAGAGCTAAGAGATGACATTATATCACTGAATATAGTTGGTAATCCGGATGGTACTACAGCCGTAGACTATACAGTAAATGCAAAAACTGGTTGGCCTTTTACTACAGGACCCCAAGATCTTGATAATAATGAACCAGTTAATAATGTGCTGCCTGGGTGGGATCTTACATGTGGATTGATGGCTGCTATAGCTCTTCTTGCAGCTGAAAGACACCGTAGCAGGACAGGAGAAGGTCAAAATATACGCTTATCCTTGGCAGATGTTGGTTATCATCTTACCGCCTCACTTGGTTATGTTGGGGATGTTCAATTAAACAATGATCAACGACCGCGTATCGGTAATCAAATGTATGGAACTTTTGGAAAAGATTTTCGTACTTCTGATAATAAAAGAATTATGTTGGTAATTGTTACAGCTAGACAAATGCATGCATTTACTAAAGCAGCAAATTTAGAAAATGAATTTGAAGCCCTCGCGATCAAAAATGAAATTAAATTAGAATTAGAATCAGATCGCTGGAAAGTACGTAATCAACTTAACGATTTAGTTGCGCCTTGGTTTGAAAAATTAACCTTGGAGGAAGCTGGTCAACGACTAACAAATGCCGGCATTTTGTGGGCACCTTTTCGTACGTATAAGGAAATGGTTAATGAAGATCCCTTTGTATCCACTACTAATTCACTATTCCAACAGGTTAATCAACCTGGTATTGGGAGTATATTAACACCCGGCTCACCCTTTGATTTTTCAGGTTTTCCAAGAGAAAAAGTAGAGAGGGCTCCTATACTTGGTGAACATACAGATTCTATTTTATCTGAGATTCTAGGCATGAGTGAAATACAAATAGCAAAACTTCATGATAATAAGATTGTCGATGGACCAAGTGAATGAATTTTCATTTTATAGTTAATAAACTGAATAAAGGCTTCCTTAGACCCCCTCAAGTAAAAACATCCTCCCTTTAGAAGCTGACTGTCTTATAGTCAAAATAGACTGGTATTCCTCTGAATAATACCACTTTTGTGCAGCTTTTTTATCTTGAAACTCTATAACTACCATACGTTTTGAATCCAACTGACCTTCTAATATTTCAGGATTACCACCCCTAACAATAAAACGACCTCCATACTTTTTAATAGTTTCTGGTGTCTTTTCCTGATAAGCCTTGTATTGCTCCTTATCAAAAACATCAATTTCAGCAAAAATATAAGCACTCATTTCAACATACCTTTTCCAAACATGTTTTTGTTGTTAACACAAATAAAAACCTAATCAATAAACCCCTTAATCATTATAGCAATAACTATAGCTATAAAACCCAATATTGCAGGCCACATAATCCATCGTGTTATCTTACTTCCGGTAACACGGTCATAAATTATAGCTATAACCAACATGATCACGACTATTATTAGGATTATTTTAAAAATCATATGAAATTATTTTACTACAAAAATATAATGCTATTTTTTCAGGTTATTTTGTGTCTTGTTACTAAATTATATAATAGCGATATATTAACTATATATAAAAGGACAACTTAAAATGCGAGCGATCGTTATTAATGAATATGGAAACGTAGATAAGCTTGTTTTACAAGAAGTCCCAACTCCTAATGCTGATTCTGGGGAGGTTATTGTTAAAATAAAGGCAGCAGGGGTCAACCACCTTGATCATGATATTCGTGAAGGGATTTCAGGTTTTCCTATTAGTTTGCCACACGTCCCAGGAATTGAAGGTGCAGGAGAAGTTGTAGAGGTTGGTGAAGGAATAAAAAGTACTAGTGTGGGAAAACGTGTTGGTATTGCACTACTAGCACCCTGTAATAGCTGTTCAATGTGTCGAAGTGGTCAAGATAATCTCTGCTATAATGGACACTTTCTTGGCGCATCAATTTGGGGGACTTATGCTGAATACGTTAAGTGTTATGAAAGTCAAATAGTTCCCTTACCTGATAATCTTGACTATGACAAAGCTGCAGCATCACATCTTTGTTTTGGAACAGCTTGGCACATGGCTGTACACTATGGAAATGTCAAAGCTGGCATGACGGTTCTAGTTAATGCTGCGGGAAGTGGTGTGGGAACGTCAGCTATTCAAATAGCTAAACTACATGGTGCAAAAGTTATAGCATCTGCTGGATCAGACGAAAAACTAAAAAAAGCCAGGGAATTGGGCGCTGATAGTGTTATCAATTACATAAAAGATGATTTAGCAAAGAATGTTATGGACGTAACCAATGGAAATGGTGTTGATTTAGTAATTGAATCTGTTGGAGGTGAAGTTTTAGTTAAGAGTCTTGAGTGTGCAGCAAAGGGGGGAATGATTGTAACCTGTGGTGCTCATGCAGGGGAAGAAATAAAAATGGATGTAATACAACTGTTTAGAAAAAACTTAAGGTTTCAAGGAAGTGTATTGTCTACTAGATTAGAAATGGAACATGTTTTTAAATTGGTTTCTGAACTTAAACTTAACCCAATAATACATACAAAATTACCCCTAGAAAGGGCAAAAGATGCTGGAGAATTAACTCGGGATCGAAATTTTTTTGGCAAGATAATTCTTAAACCATAGGTATTTGTTATTTTTGCATATATTACAGTATTTAAATTATTTCAGCATAGAGACTAAGAATTAAACCTATTTAATTATTGATAAAAGTTTACTAAGGTCTTTTATCTCTATATCAGGTTTTGCTGGTAGACGCTCTTTTGGTTGATTGAACCTATTGCACCAAACTACCTTGAAACCAAAATTTGCCGCTCCTACAGCATCCCATGAATTTGAACTCTGAAAACTTATGACTTCTGGGGGGCAGGACAAAACGTCTACTGCATATTGGTATACATTAGGATGTGGCTTATAAATACCAACTGAATCAACAGACAACGTCTCATCTATCAAGTCTGTCAGCCCAGCGCTATCAACAGCAGCCCGTAACATTCTTGGCTCACCATTTGATAGAATAGCAGTCTTAATACCGCTGTCTTTTATTTCCCTAAGAGTTGAAATAACTTCAGGATAGGGTTCAAGCTCATAATATGCCGCCATCAGTTTTTCTTTTAAAGATTTATCATTTAGTTCCAATGAGTCTAAAGCAAAATCTAAAGCATTTCCTGTTAATGTCCAAAAATCTGTGTAATCTCCCATCAAACTATGAAGCCAAGTGTATTGTAATTGTTTAGTTCGCCAAATCTCATTAAGACTATCTGCTTTTCCTTCTAATTCACTACTATACTTTTCAGCTGCAGAATTAAAGTCAAATAAAGTCCCGTATGCGTCAAACACACAAGCAGCTATATTTTCAAATTTTATTACTGACATTTAATTACCTCATACTTTCAATAGGCACGTAAACTCTTATCCCTAACAACTTTTATTTCATATATATAGTTTTTTTACTGATGGATTATAAATTTAAGCCATAAGTGCTTTAGAGATATATGTCGTAAAAATTATAACTTAAAACTGTTGATGTAAGCTTTAACGTTTTTTTACTTATGACGGAAAGTAATGCGTCCCTTACTCAAATCATAAGGTGTCATCTCAACGTCTACTCTATCACCTACTAAAACACGTATCCGAAACTTACGCATCTTACCTGCTGGACGAGCTATGATTTCATGATCATTTTCTAGCTTTACCCTGAACATTGTATCGGGAAGTTTTTCAATCACAACACCAGAAAACTCAAGAAGATCTTCTTTCACCATAAATATTTTCCTGTAATTGCTTTACTTTAGCAAATAGTGAGTAGAAATTTATAAACTGGGTAATTACAGTATCAATATACTTTCTTAGTAATATTAATGTCCAGTTACATAATTATATGTTTAACATTATCACTAACTGCACAATTTATAAATCAGCTTTTAATTTTAATAATAGCTTTTCCTTTAACTGTTCGGTCATTTAGCTGCTCTAGGGCTTGAATTGCATTTTTAAGTTCCCATTCCCCGGCAATTTCAAGCTTTAGAAACCCTTTCTGCCACCATTCTATAAGTTCATAGACAGTTTTTTGTAAAAGCTCTGGTCGATGGTGACGAAAAAACCGTAGTGCTGATCCCATTGCAGAACGGTGTTTAACTAGTAATCTATTTGCAGGAATCTTCGGTATTCCTCCTGCAAATCCAATGTGTAAATATCTTCCTCCCCAACCAACTGAAGAAAGTGCTGAGTCAAATAAATCTCCGCCTATAGGGTCAAAACAAACATCTACACCATTATGATTAGTGAATGCCATTACTTCAGACTTAATGTCTTCCTCTGAATAATTAACTATATAATCAGCTCCCCGATTCTTCGCTAATTCTAATTTCTCGTTGCTGCTAGCACCGGCAATCACTCTAGCACCAATTACTTTTCCTATTTCTATTGCTGTAAGACCAACACCACCAGCACTACCCAAAACCAAAAGGGTTTCTTGATTCTCGAGTTTTGCCTGCCAACGAAGAGCAACATGAGAAGAAGCATAAGCAATAAGAAAAGCTGCAGCAGTACAATTATTCATATTATCAGGCACCAAAAAACAAACATCTGCCTCTGCAACTACTTGCTCAGCAAATCCTCCATAATCTAGTAAGGCCATAACTCTATCACCTGGTTTAAAGTTTTTAACTTCAGAACCACACTCTGAAATAATACCTACAGCCTCTATACCGGGAGCGAACGGGAAGCTTGGGCGTGTTTGATAATTACCTGCGATCATTACTAAATCTGCAAAATTTGCTGAAGTAGCAATTACATCAATTAAAAGACTACTAGGGCCGGGTTTTGGCGAAGGAATATCAGAAAGTGTTAGTGAATCGACTCCACCCCATTCTCTGCATATAATTGCCCGCATTTTAGAGGGACTCCATTGCCTGCTTCACAGCCTGATAGTCAGGTGTTCCTGGCGATAATAAATTAAGAAGACGCTTCCAATTTGACTTGGCTTCATCATTATTGCCTTTTTGAGATGCTGCATATCCAATAAACCAAAGGGCCTCTATATGATCAGGGTCAAACCTTAAAGCTTCTTTAAACGCAATAATAGCCGCTTTAGGTATTATTCCTGTTTTTGAATTTGAATCAATAATTGCTCGCCCATACTCCCCTTGGAAGATGGCATTTTCAGGAGCTAGTGTAACCACACGCTCATATGCCTTAACAGCTTTTTTATATTTCTGAAGAACTTTCCAAGATCTTGCTAAACGTAACCAACCCTCTAAATCGTCTGGTGTATTTTTTAAACGCTCAGCTAATCTTTCAACCATATCGAGAATCATAGCACTTCTATCTTCTGGGGACATACTTCTCGCATTTTCAATTTCAGAGGCTGTTGGACCTATACCCTTTTCTTTAAGCTTATCATCTTTAGAAGGATTCAGATCTGAATTAGTTTCTGACTGAATTTCAGAAAGCCTTATTTCTGCCTGTTCTGCTTTTTCTTTTTGACCGAGCACGCGATAAGCTCGTATTAATTTTTTCCAGCCAGCAGGGTCATTTGGTTTATCTTTTAATTTTTCAGCAAGGCTTTCAACCATGGACTGAATCATTGCTTGGCGATCATCATTACTCATCTCTGACGCTGCAGCTATATCTTCAGCAGTTGGACCATTTAATGCAACTTCGTCTGAGTTAGATTTTTCATTAATAGCAGCATATGGAATCTCTGATATATCAGTCTTTAAATCTTTTGCTGCACTTTTTATAGCAGCCACTAAATTCTGCCTCCAGGGAGTATTTTTTGGTGTATCAGCAGCTAAATCCATCCATAATTGAAGCGCTTGAGCTGTATTCCCACCCTGTGCTAAAGCGAGACCAAGGTAATATCTTGCAGCAGGATTATTAGGGTCGTTACTAAGAACTGATTCAAAAATACTTTTTGCCTCAACTGTAATTTGACCATTTGTTGATAAAACAATTGCTTCGCCAAGCATACTCATTACTGACTGATTATTGCCTAATATAACTGATGCTCTTCGTAAAATATCTACAGCTTTTGAATATCTCTCAAGCGTCATATACGTTCGGGCTAGCATCAACCAACCCTCAAGATTATTTGGGTTTTTAAGTAGTCTTTCCTCTAAATTTATAATCGCAAGTTCTATATCCTGTCCTGCTAATTCTTGTGTCTTTTTTTCAAGGTTTCTCTCAGCAAGGGGCTCTGCCTGCAAACCTGGTTTACCAGTATTCAGATAAAGGCTTATCGATAAGGCAGGAATTAAAATAAAGAGAACACTAACTGTTATCCATCGAGCATAGGAAAGCGGAATAAGACGAATATTGTTAATAAACGGTATCCAGGAAATATTAGTTAAAATTGATGATATAGATCTTTTATTACTTTTATCAGTTTCTTTTGACTCTTTGCCCACGGCTAAGATTCGTCTTTGTATTTCTACCTTAGCTGCATCAAACTCATCTGATCCAAGTAAGCCTCTTTTTAAATCAGAATCAAGCTCTCGTAACTGGTCCTTGAAAATTTCTATGTTTTTTTGTTCAGGCAACTCATAATCATATCTATTTCTTATTAGAGGTAGAATAAGAATGATTATTGCCATAACTGTCATAAGTGCTATCGCTAACCATAAAGTCATAACTAAATAATCCCAAACTAGTCTGATTTATCGCCAAGAATTTGACCAAGTTTTCTTTTTTCTTCATCACTTAGTTGATCAGTAGTTTCTTTAATTATTGAATTTCCCTTAGATTTAGACCTTCTAAACAAATAGTAAATTGCTAAGCCACCTACTAATAATGCAATTGCAGGACCAAACCAAAGAATATAAGTCGTGGCTTTTACAGGGGGATTCATCAGAATAAAATCCCCATATCTATCCGTCATAAACTGATTGATTTCACCGTCAGTATCACCATCGGCTATTCGCTCACGAACCAATAACCTTAGATCGCGTGCGAGTTCCGAATTTGAGTCAGCAATTGATTGACCTTGGCAAACCAAACATCTTAAACCTTTGTGTAGCTCTAAAGCCCGATCTTCTAATACAGAGTCAGATAAAGGTTTGTCTGGTGAAAAGGCATAAATATCTTTGGTATCAGCAGTTATGGAGAGACCAAAAATTATACTTGCAAATATTAAGTTATAAACCCTAAACTTTATTTTTCTCATTTACTTAACTCTGAAATTAATGGCAAAACCACCTCAGATAGATCTTCTTTAGTAAGAATTCCAACATGTTTGAATCTGATACGTCCATCACCGTCTACAATGAAACTCTCCGGAATACCATAAACTCCCCAATCTATGCCTACTCGACCATCCAAATCTGAACCTATACCTTTATAGGGATTACCGTATTGTTCTAACCAGGCCGCACTATTTTTTGGTGAATCTTTGTAGTTGATACCATAAATCTTGACCTCGTTATTCCTTGCTAAATCCATCAGCAATGGATGTTCAACTAAACACGGACCACACCATGAAGCAAAAACATTTACTAAGACTATTTCACCTTTTTGGAAATCTTTATGGCTTAAACCATTTTGGAAACCAGGGGGTGGCAAAAGACTAAACTGAGGAACTGGCTTATCAATTAAAGCTGAGGGAATAGATCTAGGGTCACCTGTTAACAACTGGAAACCTAGGATTGCAGCGAGCAGAATAAAACTAACTGGAACCAAAATAAAAAACAAAACTCTTGTTTTTTTCAATCTTTGAGCAGAATGTTTTTCTATTTCTGAATCTTGACTCATAAGCTTTCACGCACATCGACAGAATCACTAACTTTTTGTTGACCTGTATTAATACGTCTGCGCGGCGCTCCCACCCTATGCCTTCGATCAGTGAGGGATACAAAACCTCCAATCACTAAGATTGCTGCTCCACCCCATATCCATGGCACTAATGGATTATGGTGTGCACGAACTGCTGTTCCCTCCCCTGATGGATCACCTAATACTAAATATAAATCAGAAAGCCAATTAGTATGAATTGCCGCTTCAGTAGTTGGCATGTCTTGCACAGGATAATATCGTTTTTCTGGGTAAAGGAGAGCTACCAGATCGCCATCTTGTTCAACTTTGAATTCAGCTTGTCGAGAAATATAATTTGGTCCCTCAACTTCTCCTATACTAACCATTGTAAATTCATAACCTGATAGGGATATTACATCGCCTGGAACCATTATTTGCTCTAACTTAGTTTCCCAGTTTGACGCTACAACTAGTCCTGTTACAAGGATTGCAATCCCAGAATGTGCAACAGACATCCCCCAAGATGATCGTGGTATTAATAAGAATCTCTGGATACTTTTTACTATTGGTATACGAAACAATCTAATACGCTCGGCCAATTCGACTAATACTCCAACAAAAACCCACGCGGCCAAACCTAATCCTAAGGGTACCCCCCATGGTCCACCGTGAACTGCTATAAGAATAATCACAACTCCTATAGATATAGCTAGCGCTAATCCTAATCGTTGAATAATAAAGTGGGGATTAGCTCTTTTCCATGACATGAGGGGACCGGCAGCTGCAAGTAACAATAATGGTACCATTAGCCAAACAAATGTTGCTGTATAAAAAGGTGGGCCAACTGAAACTTTTTCTCCGGTGATTGCATCAAGTATTAAGGGATATAATGTTCCAATTAGTACCGTTATGCAGCTTACAACTAAAAGTAAATTATTTATTAGAAGAGCTCCCTCACGGCTTATAGGACGAAAACGACCACCAGGCTTCAAGCTCGGAGCTCTCCATGCGTAAAGTGCTAGCGCTCCTCCAACAACAATCACTAAAAAACCTAATATATATACGCCACGCTCTGGATCAGAAGCAAAGCTATGAACAGAGGTTAAAACCCCAGAACGAACTAGAAAAGTTCCTAATAAACTTAATGCAAAACTTAGAATAGCAAGTAAAACTGTCCAACTTTTTAGAGCATCCCTTTTTTCTGCAACAATAGCAGAGTGTAGAAGTGCAGTAGCCATTAACCATGGCATAAATGAAGCATTTTCTACAGGATCCCAAAACCAAAAACCCCCCCAGCCTAGCTCATAGTATGCCCACCAAGAACCCAGAGCGATTCCAGCAGTAAGTGATGCCCAAGATAAAAGAGTCCATGGTCTAACCCAGCGAGCCCATGCAGCGTCAACTCGACCCTCAATTAATGCAGCTACAGCAAAAGAAAAAGTTGTTGAAAGACCAACATAACCAAAATAAAGCAGCGGAGGATGAAAAGCTAAACCTGGGTCCTGTAAAAGTGGGTTTAAGTCTCGACCATCAAATGGTGCTGGATCCAACCTTAAAAATGGGTTTGATGTTGCTATAGAAAATATTAAAAAACCAACTCCAATTAAGCCTTGGATTGCCAGAACTCTGGAACGAAGGGGAAGAGGGAGGTTATTACCAAAAATTGCTACTGCCAAGCCGTAAAGAGCAAGTATCCAATTCCAAAAAATCATAGACCCTTCATGATTGCCCCAAACACCAGTAAATTTATATAAAAGTGGTTTAGCTGAGTGTGAATTCTCCGCAACATTGGCCACAGAAAAATCTGAAACTACATAGGCGTACATTAGGCATGCGAATGCCATAGAAATGAAAAAGAACTGTCCAAAAGCCGCTGGACGAGCTGTACTCATCCAATTTCTATCTTTAGTACTAGCACCAATTAGTGGAATTAAACCTTGAACTATAGCCATGACTAGTGCCAAGATCAGTGCATAATAACCGAGCTCAGCTGTCACGGTGTGTCAACTCCTTTATCGCCCCGCCATTGTCCATTTTCTCTTAATTTTTCAGCAACTTCTCTCGGCATATAATTCTCATCATGTTTAGCTAGCACCTCATCCGCTATAAATAATCGGTTTATTAGATGCCCTTCAGCAACTACTCCCTGACCTTCTCTGAAAAGGTCTGGTAGTATTCCATTAAACTCAACAGGTAGACTAGCCCCACCATCAGTAACTCTAAAACTCACACTCATACCTTCGTTAGACTTCATTACACTACCTTCTTCTACTAGTCCTCCTACTCTTAAACGCTGCTCTTGAGAGAAATTCCGTTCTGAAAGGTCCGAAGGAGTAAAAAAGAAAACAAGGTTTTCATCAAAAGCTAAAAATACAAGAGCGGCGGCAAGCCCTAATCCTGCCATAGCAGTACTTAGAAAAATTAAACGCCTATTTTTGCGTTTTAGCCCCCGGCGCCCTTTACTTTTAGGTTTAATCATTCTTTATCCTTAGACATAGATTGTGTTTTATCATTGGCAGATAAAGACTTTTCAAGAGCGCGTAGATCAACTTCTCGAGATTTCAAGACTCTCCAACTTCCATAGAATAAAACGATTAGAAGTAAAATTGCTGCACCAAAGGATGGCCAGACATAGACTGCATAACCACCCATGGAAAAAAAAGACATTAAACCCCCAAAGTTGTGATTGATATTATACTCAAATTGTCCGTACTTTATAGGCTAAGCCGACCATCTCATCCACATTAATGTGATATAAGTAGGCTTGCCTCTTACTTCCAGTAAGATGCTAGAAATTCTATATTTCATTAATAAAATAATTATAAAAAAACAGAGCATACATAGATGTATATATAAATCTTTATGAGATTAATTTGCAAATATTGAGTTTAAATGTGTTTTATATTCAAAATTAAAGTCATAAATTGAAGAGTTCATTCATTTATTTTACCCGTTTGTTCCAACCTCATTTTTCTTATACGCCTCTCTAATATCTCTGAACGAACCCTGATTATTAGAGTCGATATATAATAAGCCATGAAACCTACGATCATAAGTAGTAATGGGGCAATCATTGAAGAATCAATTGATGGCGAGTCGATTTTTGAAATTGTTGCTGGCTGATGCAAAGTATTCCACCAATCAACTGAAAACTTTACTATAGGAAGATTAATAACTCCTACCAAAACTAAAATGGACGAAGCACGATAACCCTTATTTGGATCCTGGAATGCGCTATTAAGGGCAATGTAGCCAATATAAAGGAAAAGCAGTACTAACATAGAAGTAAGTCTTGCATCCCAAACCCACCAAGTGCCCCACATCGGCTGCCCCCAAAGTGAGCCAGTCAAAAGACATATAAAAGTAAAGCATGCTCCTATTGGGGCACTAGTCTTTGAAATTACATGAGCAAGTGGGTGACGCCATATAATTGCTGCCGCACTTGAGAAAGCCATTACTGCATATATGAACAACCCCATCCATGCAGAAGGAACATGGACAAATATAATTCTATAGGCATCACCCTGCTGGTAGTCCGGCGGAACTACACCCAAACCAAGAATAAGTCCGGCAACGATAGTGGTTAAAGAAACACCTAAAACCCAGGGAAAAATTCTACTTGTAAAACGCAAAAAACGAGCAGGGTTTGCTAAAAAATGCAGATTTAGACGAGAACTTTTACCTTTAGTCATTATTCTTTTACCTTCAACAAGACATTATAGCATAATCTAATCTAATGCCATTTTAAGTGCTGCAGCACTTGCTAATGGAGCTAAAACTAGAGTCCCAACTAAACAACCAGCTAAGATTAATAATGGGGAACGCGCCCCTAAACCGAATATTGCTCCTTCAACAGCACCTACACCAAAAATTAATATTGGAACTGATAGAGGCAAGACCAAAAGAGCAATTAAAACTCCACCCCTACGCAGGCTAACAGTGAGCGCAGCACCGACAGTGCCAATCATGCTAAGCGTTGGTGTGCCAAGCAAAAGTGATAATATAAGGACAACAAAACCTTTACCACTCATATTTAAAAGAACTGCGAGTATAGGCGCACAAATAATAAGTGGAAGGCCTGTTGTAACCCAATGTGCAAGGGCTTTGGATAGAACAACAAGCTCAACAGGCAAAACTCCTAATATAATTTGCTCTAAGTTTCCATCATCAAAGTCCTCACGAAATAAACTATCAAGCGATAGCATTGTTGCAAGCAATGCACACACCCAAAGAACGCCCGGAGCCACGCGATGGAGTAATGTTAAGTCTGGACCAACAGCCAAGGGAAACAAAGTAACAGTTATAATAAAAAATATAACCGCTACAAAACTTCCAATACCGTTTCGAAGAGCCAATCTAACATCACGTTTAAATATTGCTATAAAACTCACGGAATTCACTCCAGAGATATTATTTTTTAGTCTCATTACCATTCCTGCCAATTTTCCGCTGAATTTTTATCCTGATATGAAGTAAGTTTGCTCTGCGTTAGGTTGGACTCAGACATAATGTGCGAACCCATATTGAGTTTATGTGCTTTATCAATCTTAAAATTACTATGTGTTGCAACCACCACTATTCCTTCACATGAACGGTGCTTAAGAATTAAGTCCTCAAGTATTTTTTCAGACTCAGAATCAAGAGTCACTGTGGGTTCATCCAAAAACCAAAGTGGGGCACCTGAGGTTAGTAATCGTGCCAATGATACTCTTTTTTTCTGACCTGCTGATAGAAATCGTCCTGGGGTTTGAGCAAGGTTCAGTAAATCTGTTTTCTCAAGAGCCTCTTCTACTGATGACTGGTCTCCTCTTAGTTTTGACCAAAAAATTAAATGTTCAGAAACTGTCATAGATGGTTTTATACAATCTGAATGACCAACAAAATTTAGTAGAGGACGGTAACCCTCTATATTTTGAAAAACCGACTCCCCCTGCCAAAGTAATTCGCCTTTTGATGGTTTCAAAAGCCCTGATAAAATTCTTAGTAAACTTGATTTTCCAGAACCATTTGGACCAGATATTATTAATGATTCACCTGGGTTCAAAGTAAAATTTATACCACTAAAAACTTTCCGCTCACCCCTAATACATCCTAAATTACAAGCCTGTAGTTTTCCACTTAGGCTACTAAATATGCTCATATAAAACCCCTAAAGATTTAATGATTTATTGTGTTAACAGTGGCCAAACTAATTGAAATTTTAAATCATTTTTTTAGATCAAAATTACTAGATCAACTCTACAAAGTTGATTTTTTCAAAAATAAAAAATTAAATCGTTCTAAAAAATAAATAAACCAAATCTATTAATTATTAGATAGTATGTATTTTTATTATAAATAAAAACTTACCCCTTACAGACCTAAGACTTAATGGTAATATCTTGCTTATATATTTGGGGTTGAAATAAATATGTCAGAAATATATGGGATTAAATAGTGCTTTCCCTTGCATATGAAAGCTGTAAACGCTCAGTAAATATATCGTAAAGGGTCAAAAATATGAATTTCTTTCTCAAAGCTGGTACAAAAGAAAAACTAGGTAAAATATTTATATATGCTTGAGTGATTAGCCTAATAGTAACAAAAAGGGTCTCTATACTTATGAATTTGTATGCAGATTATTTGAATCAGATCAAAGAACGCAAATCTAAAAATTTGCATCCTAAGCCGATAGAAGAAGGAGTTTTAATTAGCGAGATAATATCGCAAATTAAAGATCTTAAAAATGAGCACCGGGAACAATCTCTTAAATTTCTTATTTATAATACTCTCCCAGGAACAACTGAGGCTGCGAGAGAAAAAGCAAAGTTTTTAAAAGAAATTATTCTTGAGGAAATCGTTATAGGGGAAATTCCACCATCATTTGCTTTAGAACTTTTATCTCACATGAAAGGCGGACCTTCAGTCAAAGTGCTTCTTGATTTAGCTTTAGGTAATGAATTATCAATTGCCCAAAAGTCAGCTGATATCTTGAAAACACAAGTATTTCTATATGAAGCTGATACTACAAGACTGGAAGAGTCGTTTAATAAAGGAAATAAAATTGCCAAGGAGATACTTGAAAGTTATGCAAAGGCAGAATTTTTTACAAAATTACCAGATATAAAAGAAGAAATTACAGTCGTTACTTTCATTGCTGCAGAGGGTGATATTTCAACTGACCTTTTGTCTCCCGGTAATCAGGCGCATTCTAGGGCAGATCGGGAGCTACACGGAAAATGCTTTATTTCTGAGGATGCCCAATCTGAGATCTTAAAACTACAAGCTCAGCACCCAGATAAACAAGTAATGTTAATTGCCGAAAAGGGAACAATGGGTGTTGGTTCTTCTAGGATGTCGGGAGTAAATAATGTCGCTTTATGGACTGGAAAACAAGCAAGCCCTTATATTCCATTTGTTAATTATGCCCCGATTGTAGCTGGGACAAATGGTATTTCTCCTATATTCATGACTACTGTAGGGGTTACTGGTGGTATCGGTATTGATCTAAAAAACTGGGTTAAGGTAAAGGACGCTGAAGGTAATCCAGTCTTAAATAATGATGGCAATGCCGTTCTTGAGGAAAAATACTCTGTTGCTACAGGTACTGTTCTTAGAATTAATACAAAAGATAAAAAATTACTTAGTGAAGATGGTAGCAAAGAACTCATTGATGTCTCTTCTTCCTTCACACCTCAAAAGATTGAGTTTATCAAAGCTGGTGGATCATACGCAATTGAATTTGGAAAAAGACTTCAAGCCTTTGCTGCTTTGACACTGGGTATAAAATTACAAACTACTTTTGCACCCTCACGAGAAATCACTCACGAGAAGCAAGGACTCACAGCAGTTGAAAAAATCTTTAATAATAATTCTGTTGGATTATCTAAAGGGACCATTTTACACGCTGGTTCAGACTTAAGAGTAAAGGTGAATATTGTAGGGTCACAAGATACGACAGGGCCAATGACAGTTCAGGAATTAGAAGCCATGGCTGCAACAACAATTTCACCAGCTGTTAATGGAGCTTACCAATCAGGTTGTCACACGGCATCAGTTTGGGACCAAAAAGCCCAAGAAAATACACCAAAACTTATGAAATTCATGAATAAATTTGGTCTCATTACAGCAAGAGACCCAAATGATAACTACCACCCAATGACGGATGTTATTCACAAGGTTTTGAATGATATCACTATTGATGACTGGTCTATAATTATTGGTGGTGATTCTCATACGAGGATGTCTAAGGGTGTTGCATTCGGTGCTGACTCTGGAACTGTTGCGCTTGCATTGGCAACAGGTGAAGCGACCATGCAAATACCTGAGACTGTCAAAGTCACATTCAAAGGTCGAATGAGAGGTTACATGGATTTCCGTGATGTAGTCCATGCGACTCAAGCTCAAATGTTAGACCAATTTGGTGATAATGTTTTTCAGGGACGAGTCATAGAAGTGCATATAGGAACCCTGCTTGCAGATCAAGCCTTCACATTTACTGATTGGACTGCTGAAATGAAGGCAAAAGCCTCAATTTGTATTTCTGATGACGAGACTCTTACTCAATCCCTTGAAATTTCTAAAACTCGCCTTCAAATCATGATTGATAAGGGTATGGATAATGATGCCCAAATGTTAAAAATGTTAATCAATAAAGCAGATGAAAGGATTGAAGAAATAGAATCTGGGAATAAACCCTCTCTCAAACCAGATGTTAATGCAAAATATGTAGCTGAAGTTATTGTTGATCTAGATCAAATCGATGAACCTATGATTGCCGATCCTGATGTTGAAAACATTGATGTTTCTAAGCGTTATACTCACGATACAATTAGACCAATCTCATATTATAAAGCTGAAAAGAAAGTTGATCTTGGCTTTGTTGGCTCTTGCATGGTTCATAAAGGGGACTTGAATATTGTAGCTCAAATGTTCAGAAACTTGGAAAAAATGAAAGGTAGTGTCGTATTTAATGCACCTCTAGTTGTTGCCCCCCCAACCTACAATATTGTTGAGGAGTTAAAAGAGGAGGGAGATTGGAGTATTTTACAAAAATATGCAGGATTTGAATTTGATGATAGTGCTCCAAAAAATACTCCACGTATAAAATACGAAAACATCCTATATTTAGAAAGACCAGGTTGTAATCTCTGTATGGGCAATCAAGAAAAGGCTGAAAGGGGTGATACCGTCATGGCAACATCTACACGTCTTTTTGCAGGACGAGTAGTTGAAGACTCCGAAGAAAAGAAAGGGGCATCTCTTTTAGCTTCAACTCCAGTTGTGGTTCTGTCAACAATTCTTGGTAGGACACCTAGTATAGAAGAATATAAATCTGCAGTAGAGGGGATTGATCTAACCACATTCTCTCCACCAGTTTAATTTAGACATTTAGTCTATTTGGTATAAAAAATAGATCTAAATTATTACCTAACTAAAAACTTTATTGGAACCTTATCTTGATATGAGTTTTATTTATAAACTAAGTATCTTGACTGATTGTGACTAGCGTTAGCATGGATTACAAACTATCACTAAAAAACTCTATTCCTAACCAAAATTAAAAAATAATTTTTTATATATCTAACCATAAGGATACAGCTTATTTAGCAAATTATTCATTGGTGGTTTTATAATTAAACTATCCACTAAAAAGGTCTATCTCTTTAAAATAATAAAGATAAGCTCCTATGCACTTTTAACCTTTTTCTGTTCATCATCAGATAAAGGATATATAAGCTTATCCAGCATTTCCTTAGGGCAAACTTGCCATATTTTTTCTGATTCAAGATCCCAATTAGCCAAAAGTTGTTCACTAAATTTTGAGCCAGACTCGTTGACGTGCTCCTCAATTAAATCCTTACAAATATTTCCCCAATAGCCACTATTAATTCTCTGCCATATTACAGTATCTGAGTTAACCCTTGTCTGAAAATTGTCTTCGTTATCATATACGAATGCCATTCCACCTGTCATGCCAGCACCAAAATTATCTCCAACGCCTCCAAGTATAACAGCCAGACCCCCCGTCATATATTCACAACCATTTGAACCACACCCCTCCACTACTGCAGAAGCACCGGAATTTCTAACACCGAACCTTTCTCCAGCCTGACCAGAAGCAAATAATTTTCCCTCTGTTGCCCCGTAAAGCACAGTATTTCCAATAATTGTATTTTCATTTGAATTAAGTTTGCTTGATGTTGCTAACTTGACAACAATAGTTCCTCCAGATAGTCCCTTGCCCACATAATCATTCGCATCTCCTGTAAGAACTATTTTTAATCCATGAACTGCAAATGCTCCTAAAGACTGCCCAGCTGTACCCCTAAGTCTTATCGTAAAGTGCTCTGGAGGCAGACCATGCATACCAAATCGTCGTGTAAGTTCTGAAGATAATTTCGTTCCTACGGAGCGATGTGTGTTTCGAACTGTGTAAGCAAGCTGGGTTTTTTCTCTAGCGTCTAGTGCAACACTAGCATCCTTAATCATTTTCTCATCTAAGGTTCCTTGGACCTCATTGCGACCCTTGCGACTAGAAAAACGTGGTTGTCCAGCTGGGTCTGCTAAAGTTAGTAAAGGGTTCAAATCTAAATCATCAAGATCATCGCTACCCCTACTGATTTGTCTCAGTAAATCAGGTCGACCAATTACTTCATTTAGATGCCTATATCCAAGGAGAGCAAGTATCTCCCTTACTTCCTCTGCAATAAATGTAAATAAATTAACTACCTTTTCGGGTGTACCATCAAACTTTGACCTGAGTGATTCATCTTGAGAACAAATACCAACTGGGCATGTATTTGAATGACACTGCCTAACCATTATGCAACCCATTGCAACTAGTGAAGCAGATGCTATTCCATATTCCTCCGCTCCTAGCATAGCTGCTATTACAATATCTCGACCTGTTTTTAGTCCGCCATCTGCACGTAAGGTAATTTTGTGACGAAGCCTATTAAGGGTGAGCACTTGATTGATTTCAGCAAGTCCAAGCTCCCATGGAACTCCTGCATACTTAAGGCTTGTTTGAGGGCTTGCGCCAGTACCACCATTATTTCCTGAAACAAGGATCACATCTGATTTAGCTTTAGCTACACCAGCAGCAATTGTACCTATTCCAGCTTCAGCAACTAATTTTACTGAAACTCTTGCTGTTGGATTTACCTGTTTAAGATCATAAATCAGCTGTGCTAGATCTTCTATTGAATATATGTCGTGATGTGGAGGAGGTGATATTAATGTAACACCTGCCGTAGAATGTCTCAGTGAAGCTATTTCTTTTGTAACCTTAAAGCCAGGTAATTGACCTCCCTCTCCAGGTTTAGCACCTTGGGCCATTTTTATCTCTATTTCTCTACAATTATTTAAATATTCAGTTGTAACACCAAATCTACCAGAAGCTATTTGCTTTACGGCTGAGTTAGGATTATCTCCGTTTTCTCTTGGTTGATAGCGTCTAGAATCTTCGCCACCTTCTCCTGAACAAGAAGCAGCCCCAATACGATTCATCGCTATTGAAAGAGTTTCATGTGCTTCGCTAGACAATGCACCATGAGACATACTTCCAGACATAAATCGTTTGCGAATTTCTGTGATTGATTCAACTTCATCAATAGGTATTGGCTCAAAATTTGAATTAAATTCTAGTAAATCTCTTAAATTTGTTAATGGCTGTGAGTATACTGCTTCTGTATATCGTTTATAATTTGCATATGAGTCTGTCTCGACTGCAACCTGAAGGGTATGAATAACATTGCTATCAAAAGCATGATTTTCACCTCCAAAACGTGATTTGTATAAGCCACCTATAGGTAAAACATTTCCTGGCACTTCAAAGGCAAGCTGATGCTGTAAAAGAATACGCTTTTTTATTCCCGATAAGCCTATTCCAGATATTCTTGATGGCATCCCAGGGAAAAATTTGCTTACTAGAGCTCTAGATAATCCTACTGCTTCAAAATTATATGCCCCACGATACGAACTAAGAACTGAAATCCCCATTTTTGATAATACTTTTAACAATCCTGCATTTACTGCATCTCGATACTTTCTGCAGAGTTCTTCATATTCTAAATTTCCGAATAAGCCACGGTTATATCTATCTGCAATCGTTTCCTGAGCTAAGTATGCATTTACAGTTGTTGCTCCTACTCCAATTAAGACTGCAAAATAATGTATGTCCATACACTCAGCTGAGCGTATATTGAGAGAAGTAAAGGTTCTCAGTTTTTTATTTACTAAATGACTGTGGACCCCCCCTGCAGCAAGGATCATCGGTATAGAGGCATTTTTTTCTGAAATATTCTCATCACTCAAAATCACATGAACGGCACCACCTCTTACAGCATCCTCAGCTTCCCTACAAATTCGATCTATTGCCTGGGTAAGCTCTCCATGGCCTGATTTAGCTTCAAATGTACAGTCAATCCATATGGAATTTTTTCCCATATATTCATGCATAGCGGCAAACTCTGCATTAGTTAGAACTGGTGAATCTAGTTGCAGTAAGTCAGTCTGCTCATCGCTTTCATCAAATATATTGCCTAAATTTCCTAAACGAGTCTTTAAACTCATAACGCTGTACTCACGAAGAGAATCAATTGGTGGGTTCGTTACCTGAGAAAAATTTTGTCTAAAAAAATGATGCAGACCTCGGTATTTTTTAGAAAGAATAGCCAATGGTGTATCATCACCCATTGAGCCTATAGGCTCCTTCCCGCTTTCAGCCATCGGGTGTAAAATAATCTCTAAGTCTTCCATTGACCAGCCAACTAGACGTTGACGCATCCTTAATTCATCAGTGGTAAAATTTTCAGGCTCTTTATCACTTCGAATAAGCTTTTTTAACTGGACAATATTTTTTATCCATTCCCCATAAGGCTTACGTTTAGCTAGCCAATTTTTTAACTCTTTATTGTAATGGATTTTCCCTTCATGAAGGTTAACTCCTATCATTTGACCAGGTCCCAGCCTACCCTTTGAAACCACTCTATCTTCTTCAATATGAATCATTCCAGTTTCTGACCCAGCTACTAGCAAGTCATCTGATGTTACCGTATAACGCATTGGTCTAAGACCATTTCGGTCCATTGCTGCAATAGCCCATACACCATCAGATGCAGCAATAGCTGCCGGTCCATCCCACGGTTCCATTACACAATTACAATAGCTATACAAATCTTGTAGATGTTTAGGTATGTTAGGTTTTTTTGACCATGAGTCTGGTATCATTAAACACTGTGCTGCAGGTAAGGGTCTTCCAGCATAAACAAGGGCCTCTAAAACAGCATCTAAGGCCATAGAATCTGATGCACCGGGTTCAATTAAGGGAAAGATTTCATCATTTTTTTCCCCAAAATTATCACTTAATGCTCTTGTTTCATGACTAAGAACCCAATTAGAGTTTCCTTTTATAGTATTTATTTCACCATTATGAGCAAGCATCCTAAAAGGTTGTGCAAGATGCCAAGTGGGAAATGTATTTGTTGAATATCTCTGGTGTATTAAAGCAAAAGAGGAACAAAACCTCTCATCAAGTAAGTCAGGATAAAATTCTGCTAATTGTTCGGCTAAAAACATCCCTTTATAAATAATTGACCTACATGAAAGTGAGCATATATAAAAGTCTGTTATATGTCGGGCTAAAACCAAATTTTCAATTCTTCTACGAATCAGATAAAGATCACATTCAAATTTATCATCTTGTGCACCTTTTTCATTTGAAATCATTATTTGCTCAATTTCAGGCCTTGAAGCATTGGCTTTTTCTCCTATAACAGAGGAATCAATTGGCACCTGCCTCCATTCATATATTCCATAGCCAAAATTTAGAATTTCCGTTTCAACAATAGAGCGGCATACCTCCTGAGCACCTAGGTCTGTTTTTGGAAGGAAAACCATACCTACAGCTATTTTTGATTCATTTGGAACGTTTCCAGATCTACCAACATGAGCTTTGAAGAAGTCCTGAGAAATTTCAATATGGATCCCAGCACCATCCCCAGTTTTACCATCCACATCTATAGCTCCCCTATGCCAGACAGCTTTTAATGCTGTTATTCCAGCATTAACAACTTCTCGTCTCGATGTACCATCGAGAGAAGCAATTAAACCAACTCCACATGCATCATGCTCATTAGATGAATCATATAACCCTTGGTTTTCTGGTAATTTAGCAGACATAGGAATCCTAATATTTTGATTATTTTTAGATTGCGGCATGTTTTACTTGTTTATGACTTTGAATATATCGATGTATTGATTCTGCGGCATCCCTTCCATCCTTAATAGCCCAAACTACTAAAGATGCCCCACGCACTATATCGCCAGCAGCAAAAACACCATCAATATTACTCATCATACTAGACCTATCTATGATTAAAGTTCCTTGTTGTGAAAGCTTAAGATCAGGAAAATTAAATATATTAGGCAAGTCTTCAGGGTCAAAACCAAGGGCTCTTATAACATAGTTACAATTTATAATTTGGCTGGACTCTGAGAGCTTAATTGGCGTCTGGCGACCTGTTGTGTCTGCAGAACCTAAATGTATTTTTGTAATCTTGACTGATTGGACTTCTTTAGAACCAATAAACGCCTCTGGTGTTGATAACCAATGAAAATTTACTCCTTCCTCTTCTGCATGACTAACCTCACGTAAAGAGCCGGGCATGTTTTTTCTATCTCTTCTATATAAACACCTAACAGATTTTGCGCCCTGTCTTACTGCCGTTCTGACACAATCCATTGCCGTGTCCCCACCACCAACAACTAGTACATTTCGACCCTTTGCATTAAGTTCACCGTTCTCATAATCTGGTACTAGATCACCAAGTCCATTACGGTTACTTGCTTTTAAATAATCTAGAGCTTGAACAATATTTTTCAGACTGGTTCCTGGAACTTGCAAATCTTTAGCTTTATATGTCCCAGTTGCAATAAGTACAGCGTCATGACGACATCGTAAATCATCCAATGAAGCATCATGTCCAATTTCGAAATTCATCTCAAAATTAACACCACTATCACGAATCAATTTTGCACGACGATTTACTATTTCTTTTTCTAATTTGAAATTTGGTATGCCGTATATCAATAAACCACCGATACGATCGTATCTATCATAAACATGAACTTGGTACCCATAGCGACGAAGGTTTTCTGCTGCAGCGAGGCCTGCTGGTCCTGCTCCAATAATACCAATTGATCCAGGTAATTCTTTCTGGGGTTTTATTGGCTTAACCCAGCCCTTTTCTAAGGCTATATCTGTAATTTGCCTTTCAATTGCCCCTATGGTTACGGACTCAAAGCCCTTCTCAATAACACAGTTTCCTTCGCATAGTCTGTCCTGCGGGCATATCCTTCCACAAATCTCAGGAAAATTATTAGTTGAACTTGCAATCTCATAGGCCTCTTCTACACGACCAGATGCCATAAGCATTAACCAATCTGGAATATTATTATGAAGAGGGCAATGAACCTGACAAAATGGAACCCCACATTGGGAACAGCGAGATGATTGACTCTTTAATTCAGTTATTTTGAAACCTTCATAGACTTCGTGCCAGTCTTTACTCCGGACTTTAGAATTGCGCTTTTTGGGGAGCTTTTGCGCAATTGTCGTAAATTTCAACATGTTATCTGTCAAAGTAAATGTCTCACCAGATCAATAAAAAACGATTTACAAAAGGGAAATGTTGGCTTCATGAATAAAATTTCACGTAGCCCAAGTCTCAATTTAGGTCAAAATTGCTGACTTATTTATTTATTCCCGGTATATCTATAATATATAAATTGGGTATTTATGTCAATTTTACTAAATATAGTCCTATTATGTGACTATAATATAAATTAGGTTACTATTTTATTATTATAAACCTCTGCTATAACCAATATTTAGAAGCTTACAAACACTATAAATGGCAGGTAAACATTGAGCGTACTACACATTTTTGTGCTTGCGGTCATCCAGGGGATAACTGAATTTCTACCAATCAGTTCATCTGGGCACTTAGCTCTAGTACCATGGTTTGTAAATTGGCCAGACCAGGGTCTTGTTTTTGATATAGCAGTACATGTTGGAACATTAATGGCTGTGATGATTTACTTCTGGAGAGATTTAATAAGTATTATAGGAGATATGTTAGGGGTTAGAAATAATACAAATTCATACGGTTCGGAATTAGCTAAACGCATTTTGTTAACTCTACCACCTGTATTCATAGCAGGAGGAATTATCGCTTGGCTGAATCCAAATTTTATCCGCTCTATTGAAATAATTGCAATTACAACTCCACTATTTGGAGTTTTTTTATGGATGTCTGATAAATATAATGTCTCAAGCAAAAGAATCGAGAAATTGCCTTTTGGGGAAGTTATATTTATTGGGTTAGCACAAGCAGTAGCAGTGATCCCGGGAACAAGTAGGTCAGGAATTACTATTAGTACTGCAAGAATGATGGGTGTAGAAAGGACTGATGCCGCTAGGTTTTCAATGCTAATTTCTATCCCAGTTATTATTGGTGCTGCTTCTGTTGCAGGCTATAAATTAGGAAATTCAGAATATACTTTTTCTATTGCTGAAGCTGGCTTAGCAGTAGGAATATCATTTATTACTGCCCTCCTATCAATCGCAGTGTTAATGAAAATTGTAAAATTAATTCATTTTGGACCATTTGCTATATATCGAATAATTCTTGGAGCAATTCTGCTAATATGGATTTACGTATACGACTCAGTAGGGCTAGAACTTAGTCCTTAATGATTGTAGCGCGGGATTATTTTAGGTAATTGAATCAGAAACACCAGTAATACTCCTTTTTTTATAGGGACTAATATATGTGGGCAGAATTGACTCTAAGGCTGCTGGCGTAATTCCTAAATCACCTAGACCGACTGCACCATCACTAACAATATTATTTATGCGCAACATTTTGATTTGATCTCGAGAAAGGGGAGGAATTGGTAAAGCATTAATAAAAAAATCTGGTATAGCTTCCATAAATGTAGCTCCGGCTTTAATTGCAAAAAAAGGAACTGGCAAAAAGGGTCTCCGCAAATCTGCTGATTTAAGGATAAGGGACATTAAATCCTTATACCTATATATACTGGGACCACCAAACTCAAAAATTTTACCTCTTGAAAATTCATTTGCAATACTAGCAACTATCCCCCTTGCAACATCTCCTACATAAACAGGTTGAAAAAGTGTAAGACCAGCCTCAAAGCGTGGAATTGGAAAAATACCATCAAATTGAATTTTTGGAGGTTTCTTAGTATCAAAAAAAATTGGCGCTGCAGGTAAAATACTTAATAATGAAGCCATTTTATTAAAGAATTCATCATCTGGACCAAATACTAAGCTTGGTCGAAGAATAACAGCTTCTGGAAACTCTTTTTTTAAGCCAAGTTCACCCCTTGCCTTTGATTTTCCATAGCGAGACGGAGACTCTAAATTGGCCCCTATCGCAGATAAGTGTATTACTTTACCTACCCCTTCATTAGCTGCTACACGAGCTATATTGGTTGGAGCCTGTTCATGAATTGCCAAAAAGGTCTGAGAGCCCTGCTCCCGCAATATCCCAACAAGGTTTATTACTGCATCAGCACCACGTGTTACTTTTACTATAGAGTTTTCATCTCGAATATTTGCTTGAACCGGGACAACCTGCCCTACATCACCCAAGAGCTTAAGAAAACCAACAGAATCTGGGCGGCGAACGGCTACAGTTATTACATGTCCTTGTTTTGCCAACTGTTGAACAACTTGTCGCCCTATAAACCCACCACCTCCAAAAATTGTTATATTTAAACTCACTAAAAACCTCTCAAATTAGATATATATCACAAGCATTTTGCAGAAACCTATAAGAACGTTATATTTACGGCAGAAATTTAAATACCGCTATATAAATAAGTATATAACACTAAGTTAAGATTCAAACCTTAAGACTCATTTCTAATCAGGGTAAGCATGAGAAATTATATATATAAAGAAGATCTTCCCAAAGACCTTAACCTTGGAAGTGTTATAGCCATTGATACAGAAACAATGGGTTTAAACCCTCATAGAGATAGGCTATGCCTAATGCAAATTTCAAGTGGTAATGGGGATTGCCACCTAGTTCAATTTGGAATTGACAATGGATACACTTCACCTAACCTCAAGGCATTATTGTCCAACAAAAAAGTTTTGAAGATTTTTCATTTCGCACGGTTTGATGTAGCTACAATCCATAAATACCTTGGTGTAGAATGCAAACCTATTTATTGTACAAAAATTGCGTCCAAATTAGCTAGAACATATACAGATCGTCATGGTTATAAAGATCTTTGTAAAGATCTTTTAAATATAGAAATTTCTAAGCAACAACAAAGCTCTGACTGGGGAGCAAAGACACTCTTAAAAGAGCAGCTGGAGTATGCTGCGATTGATGTTCTTCACTTACATGCACTTAGAAAGCTTTTGAATGAACAGCTAATTCGTGAAGGACGAATGGAACTGGCAAAAGCTTGTTTTTCTTTCATACCTTATCGCTGTCAGCTTGACCTGAATGGATGGGAAGAGCCTGATATATTTTCCCATTAATACCACATAGGTAATCAAAAAATATGAAATTTACGCTATGAGCCAATTAAAAAAACTTAATAATTTGAAGAAACCTTCTCCTATTGACACTGCTCGACGAGTACTGATCCAAGAATCAAAAGCATTAGATCGTATGGCAAACGAACTTGGACAATCCTTTGCTTCTGCAATTGAAATTTTTGAAATGGTTAAGGGTAGAATTGTAGTTTCTGGAATGGGTAAAAGTGGACACATTGCAAAAAAAATTGCTGCAACCCTTTCTTCAACTGGAGCCCCCGCTGTTTTTGTTCATCCAGCAGAGGCAAGTCATGGTGATTTAGGGATGATTACTAACCTAGACGCACTACTGATTTTATCTAACTCAGGTGAAACAAGTGAGCTTAATGATTTAATTGAATATGCTAAAAGGTTTGAAGTCCCTTTAGTAGCAATCGTTGGCCGTGAAATTTCGACCCTAGCTGAATCAAGTAATGTTACACTTATACTGCCTAACGAACCCGAAGCTGGGGCACTTGGTCTGGCTCCAACAACTTCTACAACAATGGCGCTAGCCATGGGTGACGCTTTAGCTATCTCCCTATTAGAGCGGCGTGGTTTTAGTGAACAAGATTTCAAATTGTTTCATCCTGGGGGTAAACTTGGGAGCAAGCTTTTAAGAGTTTCAGAAATTATGCACACTGGAAAATCTATACCTACTGTTGAGTTAAATACCTCAATGACTGAAGCCCTAATAACTATTACAGAAAAAAGTTTTGGCTGTGTTGGTATAACTTCAAGGTCACAAAATTTAGTAGGGGTAATTACAGATGGAGATCTTAGAAGGCATATGAATGAAGAGCTTTTAACACTCCTAGTAAATGATGTAATGACTAAAAATCCTTCTAGTATTAGACCAAATGCACTTGCTGCTGAGGCTCTAGGAATAATGAATGATCTTAAAATTACGAGCTTATTTGTAGCAGAATCAGGTTCGTTAAAAGGGATCGTTCACATACATGATTGTCTAAGAGCGGGGGTTGCGTGATTAAAGACCTAACTGGATCACCGGACTCACTCAAACCAAGAAATATTGGTATTGATACCAATAGTAATGATACAAGTAGGTTTTATGGGCAACTAGCTAGTTTTAAGGGACGCTCTTCAGAAGGCCAGGCTAAAAATACCCTTAGGTATAGCTATTTTGTAGGGGTAATGAGATATGGTTTGCCAATTATAGCTCTTATACTTCTTGGGCTTATAGTCATTTGGCCTATGATGAGCGGAAGAGAAGAAGGTTTTAGGATAACATATTCAGAAATGACAGAAGTCGATGGTTCACTAAAAATGGTAAACGCTCGATATATGGATACAGATGAGAGGAATCAACCATTTACTGTTAGCGCTTCAGAGGCTTCACAACCAGAGCCTAATTCTGCAAAAATAATACTCCAAAACATCACTGCAGATATTTTCAATGGCGAGGAAAAAGGAAGTTGGTATGCACTTAAGGCAAATTCAGGGACCTATGAGCGCAACCAAAAACTCCTTGATTTAAAAGGAAAAGTAACACTTTTTTCAGATGCAGGTCATGAATTAGTAACAGAAAGCGCTCATATAGACTTAGGGAGGGGCATAGCGGAAGGAAATCAACCTGTCAAAGGTCAAAGTCCACTCGGACTATTGAATGCCGGGAGTTTCCGACTTATAGAGAAGGGAAGAACTACACTTTTTGGTAATAGGGTGAAGCTTGTCATATTTCCAAATGCTCATAAAAGCTAGCTTAGCTGGCAAATTTTTTATTTTTAGAGGGCTTTTCCTTGCCCTACTATTAACATTTCCAGCTTATGCCGAATCCGACACCAAACAAAGCCGACACGACAACACCTTACCAATTGAAGTTATAGCGGATACTCTAGAAGTTAAACAAGGTGAGAATAAAGCTATTTTCTCCGGTAATGTAGAAGTAGTCCAAGGTGATATGTTATTACATGCTGCTAAATTAATAGTACACTATCGTGAAAATACTGAAAACCCTGATCAGCCAGGCATATCATTAATTGATGCATTAGGGGATGTCTTTATCACATCACCAAGAGAAACAGCAAGTGGGGAAACTGGGATCTATAACGTTGATAAAAAAACAATCGTTCTATTAGGTAATGTAGTCTTAACACAAGGTGAAAATGTTATACAGGGTGAACATCTCCATATGAATTTAGAAACCGGTGAAAGCAGGGTATCCAAAGGCGAAAAGGTTAAAGGTAAGCAAAAACGTGTCCGTGGACTTTTTATTCCGGAAAGTAAAGACAATTAGGTCTATATAAATAATATGTCAAAAAACTCTCCTAGTAACAAATTAAATACATCCCCGCCAAATCCTGAGGAAAAAGAGGCGGGACCAAGGCTGGTTGCAGAAAATTCAGGATTAGCAGCTTTAAATCTCGGAAAGCAATTCAAAAAGAGACCCGTCTTGCGAGGCATAAGTTTACAAGTACAGCGCGGTGAAGCAGTTGGATTACTTGGTCCTAATGGCGCTGGTAAGACCACAAGTTTTTATATAATTACAGGCTTGATAGCTGGAGATTATGGAAATGTTTACTTAGACGGTCACGATATAACCGAATTACCAATGTATCGAAGGGCTCGTTTAGGCATAGGGTATTTACCCCAAGAGGCATCTATATTTAGAGGTCTAACTGTAGAAAATAATCTTCGAGCTGTTCTAGAGGCTACCGAGCCGGAAAGAACAAACCGGGAGGCTTTATTAGATGAACTACTAGCTGAATTTTCTATCAGTCACCTAAGGCGAACACCAGCGCTAGCTTTATCAGGGGGAGAGAGAAGAAGAGTTGAGATTGCTCGTGCATTAGCATCTAAACCAAATTTTATGCTTTTAGATGAACCCCTTGCTGGAATTGATCCCATTGCTGTTGGTGAAATTCGTGATCTTGTTGGTCACTTAAAACATCGTGGAATTGGAGTTTTACTAACTGATCACAATGTTCGCGAAACACTCGACATTGTTGATCGAGCATACATAATTCATGAAGGGGCTGTTCTTATGGAAGGGGCGCCAAATGATATTGTAGCACACGAAGAAGTGAGAAAGGTTTACTTAGGAGAAAAATTCCGTCTCTAGTATTTTCAATTTGGGTAAATTAATTAATGATTCAATTTATTTACTTAATCTAATAAAAAATATATCTAACTCTAAATAGCTTGTCTCTAAACACAGTTAAAAGCCTAAATTGAGAAATTTTTGATGTATTCAACAATTCTAGTTAACAAAAAAGTGTCTAAGCATAGAAGAAATTTGATTATTGAGGTGATTTCATCTTATTAGAATTAGACCAGATTTTCCCATAACTAATTGTTTTTAATTAACAATTAAATATCTTCAACTACTTTTTAAAGAGTACTATTGACTAAATTACCGTGGTAGCACTATTGTGCCGCCGCTCTGAAGCAGAATATGACCTAAATAGGGTTAATATAAATTATGGGGTATAATTTTAAGTTATCAGAGAGTTTACTTAAAATACCTGTTTTTAGCTGGTTGAAATATACAATCTAACAAATTTAAACAATAGTTTTTGCTAAAAATTTAGTGGCTGTTCACATATGACGCCTTCAAAGGTAATGGATTGAGGCTTACTTGATGGAAATTGCGGAAATTCTTAACATAACTGGCGTAATTCCTGCATTAAAAACAGTTAGCAAGAAGCACGCACTACAAGGTATATCTGACGTAGCTGCAAAGTTAACTGGGATACACGAAAGAACAGTGTTTGAAGTATTACTGGAGCGGGAACGTCTCGGCTCAACCGGAGTTGGCAATGGAGTTGCCATTCCTCATGGTAGACTATCAGGAATTGATCGTTTATATGCTGTTTTTGCTCGTTTAGATGCAAAGGTAGACTTTGAGTCTATTGATGAAGAACCAGTAGACTTAATTTTTTTACTTCTCGCGCCTAAGGATGCGGGGGCTGATCACCTTAAGGCCTTAGCTAAGGTATCCCGACTACTTAAAAACGAAGGTATTTGTGAGCAATTAAGAGGTTCAGATACAGCAGAAGCACTCTATGCTTTACTGACAGACACACCAAATGTAAATGCTGCATAATAGTAATATTTTGATTTATAAGCCCCTGTAAATTCTAAATTATTATTCAAATTGTTGACTCCTGTAAAATCATAGCACACCTTTTAAACATGACCTTACTACATGCAACCTGCGCCGCATTAAGGGGACGTGGAGTACTTCTCAAAGGACCTTCAGGGTCTGGAAAATCTGATCTATGCCTCCGACTAATTCATAATGGATGGCGATTAGTGGCCGATGATCAAGTATGTCTAACATCATCAAATTTTCATTTGATCGGTCAACCTCCAATGCCTCTAAGGGGTTTAATTGAAGTAAGGGGAGTTGGAATTCTGAATATAGCATACGCTATCAGTGCACCAATTTTCCTTGTTGTAAAGTTGGTATCAATTGATACCGTAGAAAGAATTCCTGAGGATACTGCTTGGTGCTTCAAATCACATAATATACCAATGGTCCAAATTGACCCATTTGAAATTTCAGCAGTTGAAAAAATTTCGATAGCTTTACAGGAATCATATTAAAGTAATCTGCAAAATTATATTTATTGAGAATGTTTAAACTCAAAGATATGTGCAAGGATTTTATAATGAATATTAAAAATTCAATTCTTCTTATAACTGGCATATCCGGGGCTGGGAAAAGTTCTGCACTAAATATTCTTGAAGACCTTGGTTACGAAGTTGTTGATAATCTTCCATTTCCACTTATTCCAAATTTAATTGAACATGTTCAAAACAATCCAAGCGCAACTACTAAGCGTCCTCTAGCAATTTGTGCTGATATTAGAACTCGGCAATTTGATATATCAACATTTGAAAAAGAAATTTTTCCAAAGATTAAAAAATATGGATTTTCAACACGTTTTCTTTTCATTGATTGTGATGACCAGATTCTTATGCAGCGCTTTTCAGAAACGCGTCGTCGTCACCCACTAAGAGAAAATTTTTCAATATCTGAAAGCCTTAGTATAGAAAGATCTCAGCTAGCATGGCTCCGAGACTTAGCCGATATAGTTCTTGATACTAGCACTATGACAATTCCTGATTTGAGGCGTTTATTGAAGGGATACTTTTCTTCGGAGCACCGCCAAGCATTAGAGCTATCCATCTTATCATTTTCATATAGATATGGATTGCCTCCAGAATCAGATTTAGTATTTGATGTAAGGTTTTTACGTAATCCATATTACGTAAAATTACTTAAATCACTTACTGGCAATGACGCCCCTGTTAAACAATATATAGAAGAAGATTCGTCATTTTCACCTTTTTTTGATAGTATCTTATCATTAGTTTTATCACTTTTACCTTCATATATTTTAGAGGGAAAAAGCTACTTAACGGTTTCTATAGGTTGCACTGGTGGAAAACACCGGTCAGTACATGTTGCTAATAGCTTATATAAGGGCATCCAAGATAATGGTTGGGAGGCAAATCTCTACCATCGAGAACTTTCTAAAGCTACCAAAAAGACATGAAACCATCTGATTTTGTAAACTGTTAACTTTTTAAAAAGTGGGAGCACTCGTTTAATGATAGGCTTAGTTCTAGTTACCCATGGGCAATTAGCAAAAGAATTTGTAGCAGCAACAGAGCACGTTGTTGGTCCACAGACTCAAACTCTAAGCATTTGTATAGGACCTGATGATGATATGGAATTGCGTCGAAAAAATATCCTTGAGGCTATAGAGAAAGTAAACGATGGCAATGGAGTCATTGTACTAACAGATATGTTTGGGGGAACTCCATCTAACTTAGCAATTTCAGTGATGAACCAGCTAAAGGTTGAAGTAGTTGCAGGAATGAATCTTCCTATGCTTATTAAATTAGCAAGTGTCCGGCATGAAAATAATATTGAAAAAGCAGTGGCCTCTGCACAAGAATCTGGTCGAAAGTACATTAATGTAGCAAGTAAACTTTTAGAAAGTGAAAACACTTGAGTATGTTACCAGCTGAAAAAAAGGATGTTTATAAAAAAACCTGCTTGGTAGGAAATCGCCTTGGTTTACATGCTCGTGCTGCAGCAAAATTTGTTAAGTTAGCTGAAACTTTTAATGCTGATATTCAAGTAGAAAAAAACGGTATTCGTGTTTCTGGGGTATCTATCTTGGGACTTATGATGCTAGCTGCTGGTCCTGGGTCAGCACTAACAATTGAAATCAGCGGAATAGATTCAATAGAAGCTCTTGGATCACTTACTGAGCTAATTGAGAATAAATTTGATGAAGATTAGTCAAAAAAATACACTCACTAATGAAAAAGTTGGTTTATCTCCAAGCGAAAATATAACCCACAATGGACTTGGTATATCAGCTGGTATTGCTATTGGACCAGCTCACGTTGTTGAAAGAGGATTAATTGATGTACCTGAGTATACAATTACGGAGAGTGCTCTGGAGATGGAGGTTGCACGCTTTGATAAGGCTGTAAGAAAATCTACAAAGCAGATTCAAAAGTTACAATCAAAGGCATCTGCACTGGAAGGAGCTGCAGCCGAAGAACTATTGTATTTACTCGATGCTCATTTACAAATGTTAAGAGGCTCAAGACTTGTTCGTGGCGTTGTAGCAAGAATTAGAAACACAAAACGAAATGCAGAGTCATCGGTTCAGGTTGAGTTTCATCAAATTTCTGAAGCATTTTCAGCAATGGGAGACACTTATCTCGCTGGCAAAATTGAAGATGTTCGAGAAGTAAGTGCTCGTCTTTTAAGAAATCTCACAAGCTCAGGATATCAAGCATTCTCAGGATTACCTACAGGAGCGATTATTGTTGCAGAAGAAATTACACCAGCTGATACAGCTTTGATGGATCCAAATCGTATAGGTGGATTTACATCTACATTAGGCGGTGCAGAGGGTCATACCGCTATAATGGCACGCTCACTTGGTTTACCCGCTGTACTTGGTGCTCCAGGAGTTACCCGTACCGTTAAGGCTGGGGATACAATAATTATTGATGGAGTCAAAGGACAAGTAATTGTTAAGCCCTCTAAAGATACGATCATACGCTTTAAACGTCGTAGGCAGGCTTTAATTCGTCGTCAACGGCAGCTGAGACGCTTAAAAAGTGTTCCTGCAATCAGTAAAGATGGCACTGCAGTAGCGTTAGAATGTAATATGGAATTACCTTCAGAGCTAGAGCTTTCATTAGATGCTGGAGCTGAGGGCATAGGTCTACTTCGCAGCGAATTTCTATATATGAATCGGCATAAGCCCCCAAGTGAAGATGAACAATACGTTGCCATTCGAGAAATTTTAGAGGGTATGAACGGACGTCCAGTTACTGTTAGAACACTGGATGTAGGAAGTGATAAGCTTGCTTATTCTCTAGGTAACCATATTAGTCCAAGCGTTAATCCAGCTCTTGGGCTTAGAGCAATTCGTTTATCTTTAAAAGTAAGACCACTTCTAGAAACACAAATAGCAGCGATGCTAAGAGCCTGCGTATATGGGGAAATGCGAATATTGTTACCAATGATAACCTCGGTCTCAGAAATTCAACATGTTAGAGAAACAATGGCTAAAGTTGTGCGAAGGTTAAGAAGAAGACAAATAATTCTCCCAGACGAATTACCTCAAATTGGTATAATGATTGAAACCCCTGGAGCAGCTATAGCATCTGAATCTTTAGCTCAGGCTTGCGACTTCTTCTCCATTGGAACTAATGATCTAACAATGTATACACTTGCAGTTGATCGTGGAGATGAACAAGTCGCAAATTTGTATAATCCTCTTCATCCAGCTGTACTAAGGCTGATTCAAATGACCGTTAATGCCGCTCAAAAAGCTAAGATTCCTGTTAATTTATGTGGAGAAATGGCAGGTAACCCAAGGTATTCCGCACTATTAATTGGGCTTGGTTTGAGAAATCTTTCTATGGCAGCACCAAGCTTACCCCGAGTTAAGCAAAGAATTCTTAATCTGAAAATTTCGGATGCATACAATCATAGCCTAGAAATATTAAAACAATCCGATGCAACTATTATTTCTGCTCTCATAGATGACTTTAACTCCCTAAAGAAGAATTAATTAGAGTTAGTTGTCCGGTGACCAGAAGAGTGTTACAAGGCGCGGCTCAAAATAATTAATTGTGGATCACAATTTTAAGCCAACTAAATACTAGGAGAAAAATATGCCTCAGAGCATGGATTATAAAGTTCAAGACATTTCACTTGCAGAATGGGGGCGTAAAGAAATACGCATAGCTGAGACCGAAATGCCTGGTTTAATGGCTCTGCGTGAAGAGTATGGAAATAAAAAGCCACTAAATGGGGCTAAAATAGTTGGTTGCTTACATATGACAATTCAAACTGCGGTTTTAATTGAAACACTGACTGAACTCGGTAGTGAAGTTAGATGGTCAAGCTGTAATATTTTTTCAACTCAAGATCATGCTGCTGCTGCAATAGCTGACTCAGGGGTTCCCGTTTTTGCATGGAAAGGGGAAACCGAAGAGGAATATGAGTGGTGTATTGAGCAAACAATATCAGGTCCTAATAACTGGCGCCCTAATATGATTCTTGATGATGGGGGTGACTTAACTAAAATTATGCATGAAACATATCCTCATTTAATGGGAGAAGTCAGAGGAATATCAGAAGAAACAACTACTGGTGTTCTTAGGCTATATGAAATGCAAAAATCTGGTTCGCTAGCTGTCCCAGCAATAAATGTTAATGACTCCGTAACTAAATCAAAATTTGATAATCTTTACGGCTGTCGAGAAAGCCTAGTTGATGGAATAAAAAGAGCAACAGACGTTATGCTTGCTGGTAAAATTACTGTCATTTGTGGCTATGGAGATGTGGGCAAAGGCTGTGCTGCTAGTATGCGAGGGCAGGGAGCAAGAGTCATTGTAACAGAAATTGACCCCATATGCGCGCTTCAAGCAGCAATGGAAGGATATGAAGTAGCTACTATGGAGGATGCAGCTTCAGTTGGAGATGTTTTTGTAACCGCAACTGGCAATAAAGATGTAATAACACTCGATCACATGCGAAAAATGAAAGACCGAGCAATAGTATGTAACATCGGACATTTTGACTCAGAAATACAAATATCTCGCCTAGAAAATTATATTTGGGAGGAAGTAAAGCCACAGGTAGACGAAGTTGCATTTCCAGATGGTAAAAAATTAATTGTACTCGCTAAAGGTCGCCTGGTAAACCTAGGATGCGCTACCGGTCATCCAAGTTTTGTAATGAGCACATCCTTCTCTAACCAAGTACTGGCTCAGATTGAACTCTGGAAAAATTTCAGTAAATATGAAAAGAAGGTGTATACTTTACCAAAACATCTCGACGAAAAAGTTGCATCTTTACATTTACAAAAACTTGGCGTGAAACTTACTAAGTTATCTGAGGAACAAAGTGACTATATTGGTATATCAAAAAATGGACCATTTAAACCGGATCATTATAGATATTGATTAAAATATATAATTATTCGAATTACACAGGTGTAAGCAGCTCTGCGTAATGATTAAACTAGAGAACGAGTCAAAAACTACTGCACTTGCAGAAGCCTTAGCTAGTGTTGCAAAAAATGGTGACATAATAGGTCTTTCAGGAAGTCTAGGTGTGGGTAAATCTTCTTTTGCTCGAGCATTTATAAATGCAAGATGTGGAATTGATGAAGTACCTAGTCCTACATTTACACTGGTGCAAACCTACGAGGAAACCTCAATAGATAATGAAATAAAAAATGATATTTGGCACCTAGATTTATATCGGATTAATGATGAATCTGAAGTTTATGAATTAGGACTGTATGAAGCATTAGGACAGGATATAATATTAATTGAGTGGCCAGAGCGGCTTTCTGCTAAGACATTAGGGGACTGGCTTAATATTACTTTAGATTTTTCTGAAGAAGCCGAGGAACGAATTGTGACCTTTATTGAGCACGGATCGCGCTCAAAAACTTTACGGGATGATGTGCTTTCCCAGATAAAAATGTTATGATCCATAAAACAGAATGGATGAATTTCCTTGCTTCAAGTGACTGGCTTCCTGATAAAACTGAGAGTTTAGCAGGAGATGCATCTACAAGAAAATATATTAGGATTTATAAAAACGACAAGAGTGCCATTTTTATGGACTCTTCAACAGAAATGGAAAAAATTAGTACGTTTATCAAAATTAGCTTACATCTACAAAAACTCGGTCTAAGCGCGCCAAAAATATACAATACTGATCTAAAAAATGGCTTTTTACTTTTGGAAGATTTTGGCAATAACTCCATATATTCTCTAGCTAAAAATAACTTACAAACTAGCCAATTACATTTTGTATATGAAAAAATTTTAGACACACTGCATGTTATACAAGCTGCTCCTATTCCTAGTAGTACTCCGGTATATACGAATAAACGCCTAATAAAGGATGCAACAGAGTTTTTTTCATACTGGTATCCCCAAATAGCCTCCTCAGTTAATCATAGTGTAGCGCAGGCTGAGTTTTCCCAAGCACTCAAGCCAGCCATGTCAGAAGCTTGGAAATTACCAGCTGTACTATCGTTGAGGGATTTTCATGCAGGAAACTTAATGTGGCTTGCCAACAGAGATTGTAAAGAAAAAATAGGATTATT
>MDSW01207558.1_pt1 | contig 37136 bp, 44 predicted proteins | sample 811171 | NCBI WGS metagenome assembly MDSW01 (sample SAMN05326641, study PRJNA326480) | marine metagenome | isolation source: seawater | place: Atlantic Ocean: North West | collected 2012 | reverse complement strand
TTTAGAGATATGCTTTACTGTTTTAAGATCTATAGTCATATGATAAGAATATTGAAAACTATCATTTAATCTGAAAATTACAATATGATCACAATCGATACTCTAAAAGATAAAATAGATAATAATTCAAGATTATTAGGTTTGGACCTAGGATCTAAAAGAATTGGTGTATCGATCAGTGATGATAAGAGGAAAATTGCCACTCCTTATAAGACTATTCAATTCACGAACATAGAAAATTTGTCTTCCGAACTTTCTAATATTATAAAAGAAAACAAAATCTCAGGTATAATTGTGGGAAATCCTTTAAATATGGACGGCTCATTTGGTAAAAGTTCACAATCAATCAGAGATAAAGCTAAAATTATTGGACAAAAAATTGCTATTCCAGTTTGTTTATGGGATGAAAGATTATCCACCGTAGGTGCTTTTAATTTATCCAGTCATTTGGATATAAATGTATCAAAAAGAGTTAAAAATATAGATAAAAATGCCGCTGCATTTATTTTGCAAGGAGCTTTAGATTATTTAAATAATTAAACTTGCAATTATAACATTCTATGGTTATAGAGTTGGTTTTAATGGCCAACCAAAATAAAGCTATTAAAATCTCTCAAAAACATTTATTAGGAATTCAAGATCTTTCAATTAAAGATGTTAATTACATTTTAAATGAATCCAAGCAATTTATAGATCTTAACAAAAGTAAAAATAAAAAATTAGATATACTAAGAGGAAAAACACAAATTAATTTGTTCTTTGAGCCTTCAACAAGAACACAAAGTTCTTTTGAATTAGCTGGTAAAAGATTGGGTGCTGATGTGATGTCTATGAACATTGGAAATTCTGCAATAAAAAAAGGTGAAACGTTAATAGATACAGCAATGACTTTAAATGCAATGCATCCTGACATAATAGTTGTAAGACATCAAGACTCTGGAGCTACAAATCTTTTATCTCAAAAAGTTAATTGCTCTGTTCTTAATGCGGGTGATGGAAGAAGAGAACATCCTACGCAAGCTTTGCTTGATGCTTTAACTATAATTGACAGAAAAAAGAAAATTGAAGGTTTAAAGATTGCGATATGTGGAGATATACTTCATTCAAGAGTAGCAAGATCGAATATTTATCTTCTTAATATGCTTGGAGCAGAAGTAAACATTGTTGCTCCTACAAATCTTATGCCAAGAGACATTAAAAAATTTGGTGTAGGTATTTTTTCAGATATGAAACAAGGTATTAAAGATTGTGATATTGTTATGATGTTAAGACTGCAAAATGAGAGAATGACAAGTTCTTTTCTTTCATCTAATAGAGAATATTATGAATACTATGGACTAACTCCTGATAAATTAAAATTTGCTAAAGATGATGCTCTAATAATGCACCCAGGACCTATGAACAGAGGCATTGAAATTGATACAAATTTAGCTGACGATATTAACAAAAGTGTAATTAAAGAACAAGTTGAACTTGGTGTTGCAGTGAGAATGGCCTGTCTTAAAATATTTTGTGAATAATGAAAAAAAAAATTTTTTTAAACGCACATATAATTGATCCTAAAAACTCTTTAGATGAAAAAGGTGGTTTAATAGTCAGTGAAAATGGAAAAATTGAGGCTGTAGGAAAAAAAGTAAATAAAAACAATCTACCTTCTAGAGAAAAATTTATTGATTTAGATGGTAAACATATATTTCCAGGAATAGTTGACATGAGGGTATTTGTTGGAGAGCCTGGATATGAATATAAAGAAAATTTTAGAACTTTGAGTGAAGCAGCACTATCAGGAGGAGTAACTTCAGTTGTTACTATGCCTAATACTATTCCTGTAATTGATAATGTATCAATTGTTGATTTTCTAAAGAGAAGAGGAAGAGATAAAGCTAAAATTAATATTTTTCCAACTGCATCCTTAAGTAAAAATCTTGATGGTATGAACATGACAGAATTTGGTCTGTTGCAGTCAAAAGGCATAATTGGTTTTACGGATGGATATAAAACTATTCAAAATACTAGACTTATGTCCAGAATGATGAAATCTGCGTATGATTTAAACTGCTTAATTATGCAACATGTAGAGGATAGCGAGTTAGCAAAAGATGGTTTAGTTAATGATGGAATAATTGCAACAAAATTAGGACTTCAAGGTATTAGTGATTTAGCAGAAAAAATAATTATAGAAAGAGATTTAAGTTTATTGGAAGATTTTAATTGTAGATATCATATTTCACAAATATCATCACAAAAATCTGTTAATGTTTTAAAAGAAAGAAAAGATAAAGTTAAATTTACATGTGGTGTATCAATAAATAATCTTTCTCTTAATGAGAATGATGTTGGTGATTTTAGAACATTTTTAAAGTTATCTCCACCTCTAAGAACTGAAGAAGATAGATTAGCTCTTATAAAAGGTGTAAATAATGATTTAATTGATGTTATTGTTTCGGATCATAAACCAGAAGATGAAGAGCAAAAGAGATTAACATTTGCACAAGCATCATCTGGTGCTTCTGGAATAGAAACCTTGTTGCCTCTAGCTTTAGAGCTGTTTCATAATGGTTCCATGAAACTCAATAAAATAATTAAAACTTTAACATGTAATCCAGCTAAAATATTAAAAATTAATAAAGGAAATTTAAATATAGACAATGATGCAGATTTTTGTATCGTTGATATAAATAAACCATGGATTGTTAAGAAAGAAAATATTATCTCAAAGTCTAAAAATACGTCAATTGAGGATAGAAAACTTCAGGGTAAGGTTTTAAGTACTTTTGTTAAAGGAGAAGAACTTTATAAATTATAAAAAAAATGGATATTTTGTATTTCATACTAATTCCTTATTTAATTGGCTCGATACCTACTGGATTTATTCTAACAAAATTAATTCTCAAAAAAGATATACGAAATATCGGATCTGGAAATATTGGTGCAACTAATGCATTGAGAACCGGTAACAAACTAATAGGCTATACGACTTTAGTTTTTGATATCTTAAAGGCTGTGATTCCTATTTTCTACATAAAATTTTTTCATCTAGATTATATATTTATATGTTCTTTATGTATTTTTTTAGGTCATGTTTTTCCAATTTGGCTTAAATTTAAAGGTGGCAAAGGTGTAGCAACATATTTAGGAATTTTATTTTGTTTAAATATTTCGTTAGGTTTTTTATTTATAATTATTTGGTTAATGATTTATTTTATTTTTAAATATTCATCTCTTGGATCAATAGCCGCAAGCGCCTTTGCTCCCTTTTTGATTGTTTTAACTAATTATGATAATTTTAATTATTTTTATGTAATTATGTTTGTTTTAATTTTATTTACTCACAGAGAAAATATTAAACGCCTTATAAATAAAGAAGAATCAAAGACTAAAATTTATTAATTTGACTATCTAAATCATTTATGTAGTTTTAATATAATGAATCTAGTTATTGTCGAAAGTCCAGCAAAAGCAAAGACTATTAATAAATATTTAGGAACAAACTACACCGTTCTTGCAAGTTATGGACATATAAGAGACCTCCCATCAAAAAATGGATCTGTTGATCCTGAAAATAAATTTAAAATGATATGGGAAATCGATAGTTTTTCTAAAAAATATTTGAAAGAAATTACTGATGTTGCAAAAGAGTCTGACAAGATAATTCTTGCAACAGATCCTGATCGTGAAGGTGAGGCAATTGCATGGCACATGAAAGAATTTTTAGACGAAAAAAAACTCTTGAAAGATAAGACAATAGAAAGAGTTGTTTTTAACGAGATCACTAAAAACGCTGTAACCAAAGGTATTGAAAATCCCAGAAAAATTGAAGATCAGCTAGTTGATGCTTATATGGCTAGAAGAGCATTAGATTATCTTGTCGGTTTCAATATTTCACCTATACTATGGACAAAACTTCCAGGTTCAAAATCTGCTGGTAGAGTTCAGTCCGTTGCACTTAAATTGCTAACTGAAAGAGAGCACGAGATTGAAGTATTTAAACCAGATGAATTTTGGTCATTAAATGTAAATTTTACTACAAAAGATAATTCAATAATTAATTCTACATTATTGCATTTAGATGGAAATAAAATTGAAAAATTTAGTTTTAAAAATAAAGATGATATCAATTTAGCAATTGATAAAATCAAGAGTAAAAATTACAAAATTACTGATATTTCTTCTAAAATTATTACAAGAAATCCTGTTGGACCTTTTACGACATCCACTTTGCAACAAACTGCATCTAGCAAATTAGGATTTGGTGCTTCAAGGACTATGCAGATTGCACAAAGATTATATCAAGGTATAGATATTGAAGGTGATACTAAAGGTTTGATAACATATATGAGAACAGATGGAACTAATATATCTAAAGAAGCTATAAATGATTTTAGATCATTTATAGATGATAATTTTGGTAAAAATTATTTACCTGAACAACCATTAAATTATTCTGGTAAAAAAGCTAAAAATGCTCAAGAAGCACATGAAGCAATTAGACCAACTAATATTGAAAATTCACCAGAAAAAATGAAAAAATATTTAAGCTCAGATCAAAATAAACTTTATAATCTAATTTGGTCTAGAGCATTATCCTCGCAAATGGAGTCTGCAAAGTTTGACAGAAAATCAATTTTAATAGAGTCTGAAGACACTAAAAATGTATTAAGATCAAGTGGTTCTGTTATAAAATTTGATGGATTTTTAAAGTTATATAAAATAGATGATGATCAAAATAATGAAAAAATACTTCCTGAGGTTAATAAAGGTCCTATAAATATTGAGAGTTTTAACGATGAACAACATTTTACCCAACCACCTCCAAGATACTCGGAAGCAAGTTTAGTTAAAAAACTTGAAGAACTAGGTATAGGTCGACCATCAACATACGCAAGTATTATATCAGTTATTGCTAATAGAGGTTATGCGGATATTATAAATAAAAGATTTTTTCCAACTGATAGGGGTAAGTTAATATCAGCGTTCTTAGAAAAGCTTTTTACTAAATATGTTGATTATGGCTTTACAGCAAAACTAGAGGATCAACTAGACGATATTACATCTGGTAAAGAGGATTGGATAAAAGTTTTACAACAATTTTGGCAGGATTTTAATAAAAACATAACAACTGTGAAAGAAATAAGGACTCGAGAAGTATTAGACTTACTTAATGAAAGTTTAGGTGGTCTTATTTTTGAGACTAATGAGGAAGGTAGAGTTGATCGAAAATGTAAATTATGTTCAGATGGAGTCTTAAGTCTAAAAAATAGTTTTAGGGGTGGTGCATTTATAGGTTGCTCTAATTATCCAGAGTGTAAATTTACAAGACCACTTTCAAAAGCAAAAGCAGCTGAACAATTAAACCTAGCAGAGCCTAAATTAATTGGGAAACATAAAAATGGAAAAGATATATATTTAAAAAATGGCAGATTTGGTCCTTATCTTCAATATGAAGTTGAAAAAGAAGAGATTAAAATAACAACCAAAAAAAAAAAGAAACTAAAAAAACAAAAAAATGATAATTTAAAAAATGTATCTATACCTAAAGGTATAGATGTTGACTCTATAGATATAGATAAAGCTAATTATTTATGTTCTCTCCCAAAAAATCTCGGTTTAAATCCAGAAAATCAAAAAGAAATTTTTTTAAATTCAGGAAGATTTGGACCATATCTTAAATGTGAAAATAAATCTGCAAGGCTTGAAAATGTTGAAGATATTTTTACTATAGGATTAAATAGAGCTATAACTTTAATAGCAGAGGCAAAACCAGGAAGAATTTCTTCATCACTAATTAAAGATTTGGGTGAACATCCGGAAGATAAAAAACCAGTAAGAATTATGAAAGGTCAGTATGGACCCTATATAAAATATAAATCTTTAAACGCAACAATACCTGAGGAAAAAGATCCTACAGAACTTACAATGGAGGAAGCATTGATTTTGATTGAGAAAAGAAGAGAATACGATAGAAACAAGAAAAAGAAAAAGAAATGAAATTTGAAGAAAATATAAAAAAAAATAATATTATACTACCTAGTGCAGCAGATCCTGTTGGTTCATACGTTGCAACCAAAATAGTTGGAAAGCTTCTTTTTATTTCTGGACAAATTTCAATAGATGCTGAAGGAAAACTTATTAAAGGCAAAGTTGGAAAAGATTTAACTTTAGATGAAGGCTATCAAGCAGCAATTAGATGTGCATTAAGTATAGTTGCACAATCAAAGAAAGCTACTAACGGAGATCTATCAAAAATCAAAACATGTGTAAAATTGACTGGTTTTGTAAATTCAATTGATACATTTACTGATCAACCTAAAGTAATTAATGGTGCGTCTGATACAATATCAAAAATATTTGGTGATGCAGGAATGCATACAAGAGCTGCTGTGAGTGTAAATAGTTTACCTTTAGATGTAGCTGTTGAGATCGATGCTATATTTGAATTAAATTAATTTATTAATTCATCTTCCAATACCAAAATATTTAAAACCTTGTTGTTTCATTTTTACGTGTGAATAAATATTTCTCATATCAAAAATAATTGGTTTTTTTCCTTTTATATAAGATTTAAAATTAATTGATTTAAAGTCATTCCACTCTGTATGAATAATTATCAAATCTTTTTTTGTTAAAGCGTCCTTTATATTTTGATTAAAATAAACATTTTTATATTTTTTGAACTCACTTTTAGAGCCAGTAGGATCGTAATAACTTACTTTGGCTCCTTTTTTACATAATGCTGGTATCATTGCTAGACTTGAGGAATCCCTCATATCATCAGTGTTTGCTTTAAAAGTAACACCTAAAAAGCTTATTTTTTTATTTTTAATTCTATTATTTAATAACTTGCTAATACGATTTAATAATAGATTTGATCTATTTTCATTTGATTTAATAACACTTTTAATTACTGAAAGATTTGTTTTAAACCTATCTGCAGTATTAATTATAGCTTTAGTGTCCTTTGGAAAGCATGATCCTCCATACGCTGGACCTGCTCTCAAAAAACGACCACCAATACGCTTATCAAGTCCCATACCTATTGAAATATCCTCTATATTTATATTTGTTTTTTCACATAGGTTAGCTAACTCATTTATAAAGGTTATTTTAGTAGCTAAAAAAGCATTTGAAGCGTATTTGATTAGTTCTGCCGCTCTTCGTGATGTATTAAGATACAGAGTACCTTTTGAAATTAAAGGTGAATAAAGATTTTTAATGATTTTATTTGATTTAATATCATTAGTTCCAACCACAACTCTATCCGGGTAAATAAAATCTCTTATAGCTTCACCTTCTCTCAAGAATTCTGGATTTGAAACTATTGAGAATTTGCTCTTTTTATTTTTCTTTAGGATAATCTTTTCAATTTCATCTCCAGTTGTAACTGGAACTGTTGATTTATTAATTATTATTTTAAATTTATTTATAGATTTTCCGATTTGTTTTGCAACATTATATATTTGTGATAGGTCTGCACCTCTCCCACCTTTCTTCGTGGGTGTACCAACGCATATAAAAATTATATCTGATTTTTTTACAGAATCATGAAGATTAGTTGAAAAGTTAAGTCTTTTATTTTTATAATTTTTTAATACTAATTCTTCTAAACCAGGCTCATAAATGGGTATCAAGCCTTTTTTTAGAGAATTAATTTTTTCTTTGTCTCTATCCACGCAAACCACATTATTTCCTAAATCTGCAAAACAAACCCCACTCACAAGCCCTACATAACCAGTTCCAATCATACAAAGTTTCATGATTTAGAAATCTCCATCGATGATTTAATATACCCATGCATCGTTCCACAATCTAAATATTTTCCATCAAAATTATGAGCAATAAATTTGTTGTTTTGTTTTAATAAAGATCTAATAGCATCCGTTATATGAATTTCTCCACCTTTACCTTTGTTTTGATTTTTCAAAATTTTAAAAATTTTTTTGGGTAAAATGTATCTACCAATTACTGCATTGTTTGAGGGAGCATCTTTTAAATTTGGTTTTTCAATTACATCTTTGATAAAAAAGTTTTTTTTATCTATATTTTTTTCTTTCAAATAGATTCCCCACCTTTTTATTGTTTTTTTTTGAACTTTCATACTTGCCATTACAGAACACCTATTTTTTTTATGAATTGATATCATGGCTTTTGAACAATTTTTTTTAATTATTAGATCGTCTGGAAGTAACATTAAAAAAAAATTATCTTTAATTTTACTTTTTGTTTTATAAACAGCATCACCAGTTCCTAAAGGTTTATTTTGATAAACAAATTTGATCATTTTTTTATATTTTTTAATTTTTTTATATTCTTCCATTACTCTTTTATCTTTTTTTTTTTTGATTATTTTTTTAAAAAAAGTATCATTATAAAAATATTTTTTTATAATTTTTTTTTTTTTTGAAATAATAAATACTACCTCCTTAATACCAGCTTCTATACATTCATCTAATATGTATTCAACTCCCGGTTTGCCATTAATAGGTAATAATTCTTTTGCAAAAATACTGGTTAATGGAAGTAATCTTGTGCCAAGTCCTGCTAATGGTATTATTGCTTGTCTTATCATTTAAGTGTAGTTATTTATTCAATTATCATAAATGTTAATTTTTAAAAGCACTAATAAATTAAAAAAAGTTGTTAATTTTAAGGAAACTGTTGGTTTCGTACCAACTATGGGTGCATTACATAAAGGTCATATATCTTTAATAAAAAAATGTAAAAAAAAATGCAAAAAGACAATTGTAAGTATTTTCGTTAATCCTACGCAATTTAATAATAAAAAAGACTTTTGCAGTTATCCAAAGTCATTATCAAAAGACATGAGAATATTAAAAAAACTAAATGTTGATTATCTTTTTTTACCTAACATAAGTGAAATTTATAAAGCTGGAAATAAAAGAAAAATTAAAATATCTAATAAGGATAAAATTATGTGTGCAAAATTTAGACCTGGTCATTTTGAGGGTGTTCTGGCTGTAATAAATCAATTTTTGTTAAATATAAAAGCAAAATATATTTTTTTTGGTGAAAAAGATTTTCAACAATTGTATTTAATAAATAAATTTATTGAAAAAAAATTTGCAACTAGAATAATAAGCTGTAAAACAATTAGAGATAAATCTAATTTACCATACTCATCAAGGATTGCGCGATTGTCATACTCTGAAATTGTAATAGCCAGAAAAGTTTCAAAAATATTTAAAAAAATATTCATTTCATTAAAAAGAAAATTTAAAAATAACAAAAAAATATTATTTTATTTAGATAAAATTAGATTAGTTTCATCCGAAATCGAATATTTTGATATTAGAAATAAAAATAATTTAACACTTAAATGTAATAGGAATAATTTTAAAATATTTATAGCTTATAAAATTAATCATATAAGATTAATAGATAATATTTAGGTATTTATAAAAAAAATAAAGCTCCTATACCTAAAAAAGACAAAAATCCTATAACATCGGTAATAGTTGTTACAAAAACACTAGATGCCAAAGCTGGATCTATATTTAATTTTTTTAATGTAATTGGTACTAATATACCAAACAAACCAGCAACAATCATATTTAATATCATTGAAATTGATATTATTAATGAAAGTATTAAGTCATTAAACCAAAACTGAACAACTACAGCACTAATTATGGCAAATATAATTCCATTTAAAATTCCAATTGAAAACTCCTTAAGTATATTTTGTGAAAAGTTATTTTTAGTTAATTCATTTGTTGCAATACTTCTAATAGTCACTGCAAGAGTTTGCATACCTGCATTGCCGCCCATTGATGCTACTATTGGCATTAAAACTGCCAGTGCAACCACTTTTTCTATATCTTCTTGAAAAAAACCAATAACCACTGAGGCCAAAATGGCAGTAAATAAATTAAGTAACAACCAATTAAATCTTCTTTTTGTTTTTTTTAATATTCCATCTGTAATTTCTTCATCTCCTACTCCTGCTAATCTTAAAGCGTCTTCCTCGGCTTCCTCTTTTAAAACAGTTAAAACATCATCACTAGTAATCATCCCAACTAATTTATTATGTTTGTCTACTACGCATGCAGAATTCAAATTATATTTTTCAAAAAGCTGACCAACTTCCTCTCTATCCATTTCCACAGGAATAGATAATTGTGACTCACTCATTATTGAAATCATTTTGTTGTCTCTAGAAGTTCTTAAAACTTTTGAGGAAGGGACTGTTCCTATTGGTTTAAACTCATTGTCCACTATAAAAATTTCTAAAAATTCCTCAGGTAAGTCCTTATTTTCTCTAAGATAGTCTATAGTCTGACCTACAGACCAATTACTTGGTATAGCTGTAAACTCTCTCTGCATTATTCTTGCGGCTGAGTCCTCAGGATAACTTAAACTTTCTAATAGAACAAATCTATCTTTAGGTGGTAAGGAACTAAGTACATCATTTTTATTTTTTTCATCTAGATTCTCTAAAATTTTAATTGCATCATCAGATTCTAGATTTTTAAGTATGTATACTATAGAGTCTGATGATAAATATCTTATTATTTCGGTTTGAATTGACTCATTTAATTCAACAAAAACTTGAGGGTCAATTTTAAAATTATTTAATTGTATTAAGTTTTCTCTGTGACTTTCAGTTAAATGTTCAATTATATCTGCGGCATCTGACGGATGCATTTCCTTGAAAGAATTAGATATAAATGCAGCATCTTTATTATCTATTTTATCAGTAAGTACTTTTATAAATTCTTTGTTAAATTCAAAGTTTACTTTTTTATCTTTAATTTTTTTTAGTTGTGTCATAAAAAACCTATAATACAATCTGGCACTATTAATAGATTATTTATATAATACAATCTTAAATGAATATTGAGATAAAAAAGTCAGTAAAACCAGTAGATTATGATAAAGCTTTGAAATACATGGAAAGAAGATTAGATGATTTAATTAATAATAAAGCAAAAGAACTTTTATGGATACTAGAGCATAAAGAGATTTACACAGCTGGTACTAGTTCCAAAAATAGCGAAATTTTAAATAAATCTATTAATGTAATTAAAAGTAATCGCGGTGGAAAAATTACATATCATGGACCGGGACAACTTATTTGTTATTTTGTAATTGATCTTAAAAAAAGAAAAAAAGATATCAGATGGTTTTTAATAAAAATTGAAAAAATAATTATTGATACATTGAAAGAATATGGAATAAAATCTTTTAGCGACAGAAAAAATGTTGGTATCTGGGTTAAAGATAAAAAAAAAATAAAAAAAGTTGCGGCTATTGGATTAAAATTAAAGAGGTGGAAAATTTATCATGGTTTTTCATTAAATATTGAAAACAATTTAAATAAATATAAAAATATAATACCTTGTGGTATTAAGAATAAGGAAATCACTAATTTAAAAAATATAAAAAAAATTAATTATAAATACATTGATAAAATCATTATAAAAAATTTTATCAAAAATTTTTTAATTTAAGATTTTTATTCTTTAGAAAATTTAAAAAATAATCAGGCGGATTTGCAGTGTATGTATATTTTTTTTCATTTAACATGAATTTAATCTTGTAAGAATGAAGCATTAATTTTTTTGATTTATTTTTGGTTATAGATATTCTATATTTATTATCACCATAAATAGAGTTTCCTAAGTAAAATAATTGTTTTCTCAATTGATGTTTGCGACCAGTGATTGGTCTCATCTCTAATAAAGTGCAATTATAATTTTTATCTAAAACTTTATAAAATGTTTTAGCTTTTTCCAATATCTCTTTATTATTTTCATATCTACTTAATAAACTATTTAATTCTCCTGAACTTTTTTCAATTTCACCACAGCAAATAGCTAGATAAAATTTATGTATTTTTCTTAATCGGAATAGAGAGGTAAAAAGTTGAGCAGATCTTCTATTTTTTGCAATAATAAAAATTCCTGAAGTATCCTTATCTAATCTATGAACTGAAAAAGGTTTTGTATCTTTAAATATTTCACTCTTAGAAAATATATCTATTATATTTTTTTTTGATTTTGTTCCTCCCTGAACTGATATTCCTGATGGTTTGTTTAATATTATAAAATCATCATTATTATCTATAATTTGGTTTTCACTAGATTTTATTATCGTACTTGAAGGTTTAAATTTGTGAGAGTTGGACCTTTTATTTTCTGAAAATTTAAAATTAAATAGACTTATTACATCATTAGTTTTGACTTTTGTTGAACTTTTAACCTTTTTATTATTTATTTTTACACTTCCAATTCTAATTTTTTTTTCTATTAAACTTTGTGGAAGTTTAATTATATTATTCTTTATCCATCTATCTAAGCGCATGTCGTTAAAACTTTCATTAACAATAAAAGTTTTTTTCATTTTTAAAATATATGAGATTTACTATTTTTTTTCAGTTTTTTCGTCTTTAGATAGTGGTTTTGTTTCTTTATTTTCTTTTTTAATATCTTTCTTTTTTTTATCAACTTTTTTTGCTTCAAGATCTCTATCAACAAATTCTATTACAGCCATTGGGGCATTATCACCGTACCTAAAACCTGCTTTTATAATTCTAGTATATCCACCATTTCTTTTCTCATACCTCTTTGATAGAATTTTTTTCACTTTATCAGCTGACATTGTACTTTGTAATTTAGAAATTAACGACTTTGTATTATGTAAGTTTCCTTTCTTGCCAAGAGTAATTATTTTATCAGCTTGAGGTTTTAATACTTTAGCCTTTGGGAGTGTTGTTGTAATTTGCTCATACTTTATTAAAGAATTTAGCATATTTTTAATTAATGCTTTTCTATGCTCTGAAGTTCTATTAAGTTTTTTGTAGCCAAATTTATGTCTCATTAAATAGATTCCTCTAATTTTTTGGATAATTCAGCTATATTATCCGGAGGCCAATTAGGTATTTCCATTCCTAAGTATAACGACATACCTGTTAAAACTTCTTTAATTTCGTTTAACGATTTTCGTCCAAAATTTGGAGTTCTTAACATTTCCCCCTCAGATTTTTGAACAAGATCACCTATGTAAATTATATTATCATTTTTTAAACAGTTCATTGATCTTACTGAAAGCTCAAGTTCATCAACTTTTCTTAACAGGTTTTTATTGAATTCTGGCTCAGAAGGTTGATCTTTTACAATAACCTCTTGTGGTTCATCGAAATTTACAAACATTTTAAGTTGATCTTGAAATATACGTGCTGAATAAGCTACAGCATCCTCTGCTGAAATTGACCCATTGGTTTCCACTTCCATAGTTAATTTGTCATAATCTAATGCTTTGCCTTCTCTAGCTGTACTAATTGAGTATGAAACTTTTTTAACTGGACTAAACAGTGAATCTACAGGAATAAGTCCTAGTGGTGGCTCTTCTGGCTTATTCATATCTGCTGAAACATATCCTTTGCCAGATCCAACACTCATCTCCATATGAAACCGTGTATTTTCATCTAAGTTACAAATTACTAAATCAGGATTTAAAATTTCTATATCATTAACTTGAGTTATATCTGAAGCTTTTATTTCTCCAGGTCCTTTGGCATCTAATATAAGTTTTTTATTTGATTCACCTGTGCTTTTTAAAGCTAAAGATTTTACATTTAAAACTATATCAGTAACATCTTCTCTAACACCTTTGATTGATGAAAACTCATGTAGAACTCCATCTATTTGAATTGCTGTTACAGCTGTGCCTCTAATAGAAGAAAGTAAAATTCTTCTTAATGAATTACCCAATGTAAGTCCATAACCCTTTTCAAGGGGTTCTGCTATTATCTTTGCATATGATTTGTCATCACTAATCTGTACATCTAATTTTCCAGGTTTAATCATTGATTTCCAATTTTTTATATTAACTTCAGTTGTTTCCATTTATACTCTCCTTTTCTTTGGTGGTCTTGTACCGTTATGTGGCATTGGTGTAGTATCTTTAATTGATACAATTTTAAATCCTCTAGCTTGAAGAGCTCTTAATGCAGTTTCTCTTCCAGAACCAGGACCTTTAACTTCAACAGATAAAATTTTCATACCACATTCTAATGCTTTTGTTGCAGCAGCATCTGCAGCGATTTGGGCTGCGTAAGGTGTTGATTTTCTAGATCCTTTAAAACCTTTTTGTCCTGCTGATGCCCATGAAATTACATTACCGTTTGTATCTGCAATTGATACAATTGTATTATTAAATGTAGATTGGACATATGCAATTCCATTAAGAATATTTTTTTTGTCCTTTTTCTTTTTTGAATAAGAACTTTTTATAGTTTTTTTTTCTTTTGTTTTCTGATCTTTGTTTTCAACTTTTTCTTTTGACATTTAATCTATTTTTTTAGTGGTGTTAATTTTTTACCTGCTATAGCAATTGCTTTTCCTTTTCGTGTTCTAGCGTTACATCTTGTTCTCTGTCCTCTTACTGGTAATTTTTTTCTATGTCTTGAACCTCTATAAGTTGCTAAATCAATCAATCTCTTAATACTTAGAGAATTTTCTCTTCTTAAATCACCTTCTACAGTAAATTTTTGATCGATAAACTCTCTTATTTTTAAAATCTGCTCATCTGTTAGTTCATTAACTCTTTTAGATTTAGGTATTTCTAGAGCTTTGCAAATTTGTCCAGAAAACTTATTTCCTATTCCATAGATATAAGTAAGACCTACGTGAACTAACTTATTTTGAGGAATGTTTACACCTGCTATACGAGCCATAAATTTATGATTAATTCCAGCTGGTTATATAAGAACATTATTTAAAGTCAATGTCTCATTCCTTTATAATTTGCTCTATTTTGCTTGAAATTTCTTTAATTTCTTGAGATCCATCAACTTCATGATAATTTGGGTTTCTTGAATAATAGTCAAGAACAGGTTTTGTAATTTCCATATAAGTATCATATCTTTTTAGTATAGTATTAGCATCGTCATCTGATCTTTCTTCTAAAATCCTTCTTTTTTCAATTCTTTTTATTATTGAATCTTTTTGGACATTAAGAAATAAAATATAATTTAATTTTTGACCTGATCTTTCAAGTAAATTTTCTAAATTTTTTGCCTGCTCTATAGTTCTAGGATAACCATCAAAAATTAATTTGTTTTTTTTACTCTTATCAAATATTACTTTTTCTAAAAGAGTGTTTACTATTTCATCATCAACAAATTTTCCATCATTCATAATATTGATTATTTTTTTACCTATTTCAGTTTCCTTATTTATTTCGTCTCTTAACATATCACCTGTTGATACTTGAAAATTATTTAACTTTTTAACCAAATACTTAGCTTGAGTACCCTTTCCTGCACCTGGAGGACCAAATATAATTATGTTCACTTTACTTTCCGAATTTGGTTTTTTTTATAAGTTGCTCATATTGTGAACTCATCATTCTTGTCTGTATTTGTGTTACAGTATCAATTGCCACAACTACAACTATCAAAACAGAAGCTCCACCAAGATAAAAAGGAATTGGGTAATTAGCAATTAAAAACTCTGGCATTAAACATACTAAAGCTAAATACAATGCACCTATTGTGGTTAATTTAGTTAAAATATTATCAATATAAATAGCTGTACTTTCTCCAGGTCGAATACCTGGAATAAATCCACCATATTTTCTTAAATTCTCAGCTGTCTCATTAGGATTAAATGTTATTGATGTATAAAAAAAAGTAAAAAATATAATTCCTGATGCATATAAGAGCATATACAAAGGTTGGCCTTGAGCAAAAAATGAGGCAAATCCTAAAAATGTTTCATTTTCAGAAACACCAAAGTTAGAAAATGTTACGGGAAGCAAAAGTAACGCTGATGCAAATATTGCAGGTATAACTCCTGCTGAATTAATTTTTAACGGTAAAAATGACGACTCTCCACCATACATTTTATTACCCATCTGTCTTTTAGGATAATTTATTAATATTTTTCTCATAGCTCTTTCCATAAAAACTATAAACACAACTGTAACAATCAACAATAGGAATATGATTAAAATCATAAAAGTAGAAATTGCTCCTGTTCTTCCAAGTTCAAAAGTTGTAACAAGTGCACGTGGTATTTCAGCCACTATACCAGAAAAAATTATTAAAGAAATTCCATTACCAATTCCTCTTTGAGTTATTTGCTCTCCTAACCACATTAAAAAGATAGTTCCAGCAACTATTGTTGTTACAGTTGAAATTTTAAAAAAAACACCTGGATTAATAACCAGATCAGCTGAAGACTCTAAACCCACTGCTAATCCATAGCCTTGAATAGTAGCCAAAAGTACAGTTCCATATCTTGTGATTTGAGTAATTTTTTGTCTACCAGTTTCACCTTGTGATTTTAAATTTTTGAAATAATCTGTAACACCGGTTAATAATTGAACTATAATTGATGAAGAAATGTACGGCATTATTCCTAAAGCAAAAATAGCCATACGACTTACCGCTCCTCCTGCGAACACATTAAACATTCCAAGTAATCCTTTTTGATTACTTTCCATCAACATCTGTAATTGAACAGGGTCAATACCTGGTAACGGAACAAATGTCCCTAGTCTATAAACTGCCAATAAAAGCAATGTGAAAATTATTCTGTTTCTTAGGTCATTTGATTGACTTGAAGCACTCATTAAAATTTAAATTAATTATTTTTTTTTATTGTTAAAATACAACCAATTTTTTCTAGTTTATTCTTAGCTGATTTTGAGATCATATCACTTTCAATAGTTATTTTGGATTTTAGATCACCATTTCCTAATACTTTAAGTTTATTGTAAGAACTATTTATAATTTTATTTTTCTTTAATAGTTTTAAATCAATCTTGGTATCGCCATTAATTCTTTTTTTATCAATTAACTCCTGGATTTTTACCAAATTCAATTGAAACACCTTGTTTTTACTAAGTGAATTAAAACCCCTTTTTGGTAGTCTTCTAAAAAGAGGCATTTGTCCACCTTCAAAACTTTTTATAGCCACACCTGATCTAGATTTCTGACCCTTTACTCCTCTACCTGAGGTTTTGCCTTTACCTGAGCCGATTCCACGTCCAACTCTTATCTTTTTAGATTTAACTTTATTTGTAGAATTTAATGCTGTCATTACCCTCTTTTCTCAACAATTTCTGAAATTTTTTTATTTCTAATATTTGATATTTGTTTTGGAGAATTTTGTTTTTGTAAGGCTTTCATGCAAGCTCTGATAACATTATGTGGATTAGCTGTACCTAAAGATTTTGCAACTATGTCTTTAATGCCAAGAACTTCACAAACTGCCCGAACAGGTCCACCTGCAATTATCCCAGTTCCTTTTGGTGCTGCTCTCAATTTAATTTTACCCGCACCATCTTTTCCAAATATATCATGATGTATAGTTCTTCCTTCTCTAAGAGGTATTTGTATCAATTTTCTTTTTGCCAATTCATTAGCTTTTTTTATTGCATCAGGAACTTGCTTTGCTTTTGCATGAGCTATTCCTATTTTCCCATTTTGATTTCCAACCACTACCAAAGCAGAAAAACCAAATCTCCTACCTCCTTTAACAACTTTTGTTATTCTATTTATATGAACTAGTTTCTCTATATAATCACTTTTTTGTTCCATATTAAAATTCCATCCCATTTTTCCTTAAAGCTTCAGCAAAAACTTTAATTCTTCCATGATATTTATAACTTCCTCTGTCAAAGTAAATTTTTGAAATTTTTTTTTCTTGTGCTTTTTTTGCTAAATTCTCAGCCACTAAAACTGACAGATCTGACTTATTTTTTTTCAAGTCTTTTATTTTTTTTTCATTAGATGTTGAAGAAACTAGTGTTTTGTTATTGATATCATCAATTATTTGGGCGCTGATATTTTTAGATGATCTATCTATAGAAAGCCTATACCTGTCCTCAGAGGCAGATTTTTTTAATTTATTTCTTATTCTATATTTTTTTCTTTGTGATGTATTTAACTTCATTATTTTTTCTTTCCTTCTTTTCTTAATATATATTGACCTTTTTCTTTTATACCCTTGCCTTTATAGGGCTCTGGTGGTCTAATTGATTTAATTTTAGAGGTAATTTCACCTACTTTTTGTTTATCAAATCCACTAATTTTAATAGTTACTTGCTTCTCAACAACTATTTTGATGCCATCAGGTATATCGAAGTTTACATCATGACTGAAACCTAATTGTAAATTTAATTTGTTTCCTTTTATTGCTGCTCTATAACCAACTCCAGTTAATTCTAATACTTTTGTAAAGCCTACATCGGCACCAATTACAGCATTATTTATAATACTTCTATTAAGACCCCATAATCTTTTAGTTATTTCTGTAATTTTTTTTGGTTTAATCGATATTTTCTTTTTATCTGTAATATTTAAATCAAACATTTCCATGTCTAAAATAATTGTTTTTTTACCTTGTGGTCCCTCTATATTTAAGTTGCTACCATTGATAGCAACCTTTACTTTTTCTGGGATTGAAATATTAATTTTTCCTATTTTTGACATTAAAATACCTTACAAATAATTTCGCCACCTATTTTTTTCTTTCTCGCATCAACATCAGTCATAACACCTTTTGGTGTTGATACTATTGCTATACCCAAACCATTATTTATTTTTGGTAAACTTTCTGCACTAGAAAAAATTCTTCGTCCAGGTTTAGATATTCTTTCAATAGAATTTATCACTGGATTACCTGAGTTATACTTTAGGTATAGCTCTAAAGTTTCTTTGTTACTTTCATTGACAATTTTATAATCAATAATAAAACCCTCGCCTTTTAAAACTTCAGAAATTTTTGTCTTGAATTTTGATGAAGGCAACTTAACAATTTTATAATTTCTTAATTGTGCATTTTTTATTCTTGCTATCATATCTCCAATTGGATCACTTAAACTCATATATTTTCCTTTCTACCAACTTGATTTAACCATACCTGGAATTTTTCCCTCTAATCCTAGCTTTCTTAGGGCAATTCTAGATATTTTTAGTTTTCTATATACTCCATGAGGACGTCCGGTAATCTGACATCTATTCATTACACGTGTTCTTGCTGAATTTCTAGGCAATTTTGACAGTTTTTGTTGTGCTTTAAACCTCTCTTCTAAAGATAATTTTTTGTTCATTACAATTGACTTTAATTTTTTTCTTTTTTCATAAAATCTATTAGACAATTTAATTCTTCTATTATTTTTGTTTATTGCACTTAGCTTTGCCATATTAATTTCCTTTTTGGTTAATGAATGGAAAGTTTAAACTTTTTAATAATTCTATACTATGCTCTTTATTGAGTGATTTTATCACTATTGTGATATCCATTCCTCTTATTTTATCTACTTTATCAAAATTTACTTCTGGAAAAATAATATGCTCTTTAATACCAAACGTATAGTTTCCAAACTTATCGAAACCTTTAATAGATAGACCCCTGAAGTCCTTAATTCTCGGTAAAGCTATGTTAACTAATCTATCTATAAACTCATACATTTTATTTTTTCTTAAAGTTACTTTGATTCCAGAATTTGTATTTTTTCTAGTTTTAAAATTAGCAATAGATTTTTTAAATTTAGTAACAACTGGCTTTTGTCCTGTTATCTTTGACAAATCATCGTCTAATGATTTTAGAATTTTTGAATCATTTCCATCTAAACCAAGTCCCATATTAATAACTATTTTTTCGATTTTAGGACCCATAAAATCGTTTTTATAACCAAATTTTTGTTTAAGATTAGGTTGTATCTCTTTTATAAGTTTTTCTTTGAGTCTAGGGATCATTATTTAGTTTTAACCTCTTTTTTATTTTTATTTTCAACTAATTTAAGATTTGATAAATGGATAAAGTTTTCTTTATCTATAATTCCACCTTTTTTTTCTTTAGTAGTTTTTACGTGTTTTTTGATTATATTTAAACCTTTAACCTTTGCTCTCATATTTTTTCTGTCAATTTCTATAATTTCAGCATCTTTGTTCTTATCTTTTCCTACTAAAACTTTTACTTTTGAACCTTTTTTTATCATTATAAAACCTCTGGAGCTAAAGATATGATTTTCATTTGTCCCCTGCTCCTTAATTCTCTTGTTACTGGTCCGAAGATTCTTGTTCCAATTGGTTCACCTTTATCATCGGTTAAAACTGCCGCGTTATTATCAAATCGAACTTTAGATCCATCATTTCTATGAATTCCTTTTTTTACTCTGACAACAACAGCTTTATGAACAGATCCTTTTTTAACTTTTCCTTTAGGTATAGCTTCTTTTACAGCTACAACAATAGTGTCTCCTATACTGGCGTATCTTCTTTTTGATCCTCCTAAAACTTTTATACATTCAATCTTTTTAGCTCCTGTATTATCTGCAACTAACAATTCTGTTTGTACTTGTATCATAACTATTTTTTTAATACCTCGAATTTTTTTCTTTTTGAAAAAGGCTTACATTCAATAATTGATACTTTATCGCCTTTTTTGTATTTATTATTTTCATCATGCGCGCAATATTTTTTTTTGCTTTTAATTATCTTTTTTAAAAGAGGATGTTGATATTTTCTTTCAACAACAACACTAATTGTCTTATCTGCTTTATCGCTTACAACAACGCCATTTAATATTTTCTTAGACATCTTTTGCTCCTATTATAATCTTTATCCTAGCTATATTTTTTTTTGTAGTATTTATTTTAGCAGGACTTTTAATTTGCCCATTTATTTTTTGAAATCTAAAATTAAATAAATCTTTTTTATATTTCTCTAGATCTTTAAGCGCTTGTGCTTTTGTAAGTTTTTTTATTTCTTTTTTCTTCATTACATTCTTTTTATTATTTTACATTTAATTGGTAATTTAGCTGAGGCTTTGTATAAAGCCTCTTTTGCAACTAATTCAGTAACTCCATCTACCTCAAATAATATTCTACCTGGCTTTACCCTACATGCCCAAAACTCAGGTGATCCTTTTCCTTTTCCCATTCTTACCTCTGTAGGTTTTTTTGAAACTGGAATATTTGGAAAAATTCTAGTCCACACTCTACCTTGTCTTTTCATATGTCTGGTAAGAGCTACTCTTGCAGCCTCAATTTGTTTTGATATTACTCTGTCAGGCTGAATTGCTTTTAAACCATATGCTCCATAATTCATTTCATTACATCTTGAGGCTTTTCCATGAATTCTTCCTTTGTGAGCTTTTCTAAATTTTGTTCTTGTTGGTTGTAGCATAATTTTTATTTTTTATTTGTTTCCTGACTAAATTCCTTGCTAAATATTTCACCCTTATATATCCATACTTTTATTCCAATAATACCATAAGTTGTTAATGCTTCTGCTTCTGCATAATCGATATCAGCTCTTAAAGTATGTGATGGTATACTACCCTCTCGTAACCATTCTGTTCTTGCAATTTCATTTCCACCAAGTCTTCCACTTATTGACACTTTAATACCCCTAGCACCCAATCGTATTGCGGATTGCATTGCTCTTTTCATTGCTCTCCTATATGAAACTCTTTTAACTAACTGTTGAGCAATATTTTCAGCAACTAAATAACTATTGGTTTCAGGTTTTTTAACCTCCTTAATGTTTAAAACTACTTCATTAACAGTGAGCTTTGATAATTTTCCCTTAATTTTTTCAATATCTGTACCTTTTTTACCAATAACAAATCCTGGTCTTGAGGTATAAATTGTTACGAAACATTTTTTTGATGTTCTTTCAATCATTACTTTTGAAACACCAGAATTAATCACATTTTTTTTAATATATTCTCTTATTTTGAAGTCTTCGATTAAATAATTTCCAAACTCTTTCTTTTTTGCATACCAAACAGAGTCCCAACCTCTGTTAATACCTAGTCTTAGACCTACAGGATTAACTTTTTGACCCATGACTTACCTTTGGTTGTTTTGTTTGTTCGCTTAATACAATAGTCAAGTTAGAATATGGCTTCATTATTGATGCTGCTCTACCTTTGGCACGAGCTCTAAATCTTTTCATAATTACTTGCTTACCACAATAAGCCTCTTTAACTATTAGCTTATCAATGTCGTATTGATAATTATTCTCTGCATTAGCTATTGCTGATGAAATTGTTTTTTTGATATCTTTAGATATCCTTTTTTCAGAAAATGTAAGGTTTCTTATAGCTACATCAACTTTTTTTCCAACTATTGCTTTTAGTATAGGTGTTAACTTCCTTACACTTGATCGTATGTTTTTATTAACTGATTTCACTGTCTTTGTTTCAATTGTATTTTTATTCTTTTTAATCATAAATTATTTCTTCTCAACGGGTTTGGAACCTTCTTCTGCTTTTGCTTTTTTATCAGCAGGTGTGTGACCAAAAAATTGTCTTGTTGGAGCAAATTCTCCAAATTTATGACCAACCATATCTTCGGAGACAGTAATCGGTATAAATTTTTTTCCATTATAAATCAAAAAACTAATCCCTACAAAATCTGGTATAATCGTAGATTTTCTTGACCATGTTTTAATTGGCTTCTTATTTGGATCATTTTTTTGTTTATCAACTTTTTTAATTAAACTCTCTTCTACAAATGGTCCTTTCCAAACAGATCTAGACATCTACCCTCTTTTCTTTCTTCTTCTTCTAACAATAAACTTATCAGTTCTTTTATTATCCCTGGTCTTTAGTCCTTTGGCTGACTGACCAGTTGGGGAAACAGGATGACGTCCACCTGCACTCTTACCTTCACCACCTCCATGTGGATGATCTACTGGATTTTTTACAACTCCCCTTGTATGTGGTCTGATACCCATCCATCGCGATCTACCTGCTTTACCTATTTTAATATTTTTTTGATCAGGATTTGATAAAACACCTATCGTTGCATTAGATCTTGAATCGATTTTTCTAATTTCTCCTGATGATAATTTTAAAATGGTATAATTTCCGTCTATACCTGATATTGTTACTGATGTGCCTGCTGATCTAGCAATTTTTCCACCTGCGCCAGGATTAATCTCAACATTATGGACTTCAATTCCTGCTGGTATATCTTTTAAAGGTAAACAATTACCTTTTTTAATCTCTGAATTTGATCCATTTTGGACTTTATCTCCGACTTTAATATCTTTTGGTGCGAGGTAATAAAACTTTTCACCATCTTCAAATTTTACCAACATAATATAACAAGATCTATTTGGATCATATTCAATTCTCTCCACCTCAGCAGTCATATTTACTTTTTTACGATGAAAATCAATAATTCTGTACTTGTGTTTATGTCCACCGCCATGATTTCTTGATGTGATTCTGCCTAGATTATTTCTACCTTTTGAAGAATTATTCACAGATGTTAAGGGTTTGTATGGTTTTCCTTTCCACAATTCTTTTCTATCAACTAAAACTGTCCCACGCGTAGATTTAGTATAAGGTTTGAATGTTTTAAGCGACATTTTTAAATTCCTGTAGTTAAATCAATGTTTTGACCCTTTTTAAGAGTTACTACTGCTTTTTTATACCCTGATACCTTGACTTTTCGTCCTCTGGTATTTTTAATTCTATTTTTTTTATTGATTATATTAATTTTTGTCACAGAAACTTTGAATATTTTTTCGATATTTTTTTTTAAATTTATTTTATTTGCTTTTCTAGGAACTTTAAAAACAATTTTATTATATTCCGATAGATTTGTAGATTTTTCTGTGACTACTGGATAAAGTATTTTGTCAAATAAATGTATCTTGGTCATTATTTATACCTCTCTTGGAGTTCTTTAACTGATGTCTCTGTAAAAACAATTTTTTTATATTTTATAAGATCATATGCGCTAAAATGATTTACGTCTGTAATTTTTATATGTGGAATATTTCTAGTTGCTTTTTCAACATTTGTTATAGAATTTTTATCAAATATTAAAATTGAATTAATTAAATTATTTTTCAGTAACATAGAATACATTTCTTTAGTTTTCTTTATTGGCTTTTCAAAATTACTGTAAATCACAACATCGTTTTTTTTATTTTTTTCTGACAATATAGATGTTATGCTTTGTTTTTTTTCAGTTTTATTTAGTTTTCTTATTTTATACGATTTTTCACCTTTGGGACCATGTGCAACACCACCTCCTACAAAAATAGGTGCTTTTCTACTTGCGTGACGTGCATTTCCTGTACCTTTTTGAGCATAAATTTTAGAAGTTGATCCAATGATTTCATTTTTTTGCTTTGTTTTTGCTTTACGACCTTTGTAATTTGCGTTTGTTTTATATAATACATTGCTAACCAGCTGTTTATTGATTTTTGATCCAAATACTTTGTCTAAAACTTCAATAGTGTCTTTTTTTCCATCAATTGTAATTTTATCTAATTTCATTTATTTCTTCTTTTTTTCTGGTATTTTCTTTTGTTTTTCTATTAATTCATTTTTTTCATTTACTGTAAGTTTTGTTATATTTTTTTTGGCCTGTCTAATTAGCACACTTGAATTTTTTGAGCCAGGTATTGAACCTTTTAAATAAAGCAAACCATTTACTTCATCAGTCTTGAGTATTTCAATATTCTGAATAGTTCTTAGTTTACCACCCATGTGACCTGCCATTTTTTTATTTTTAAAGACTTTACCAGGGTCTTGCCTCTGTCCTGTAGATCCATGTGATCTGTGTGAAATTGATACTCCATGAGATGCTCTTAAACCTGAAAAATTATGTCTTTTCATTGCACCAGCGAATCCTTTACCAATTGTTGTCGATCTAATATCAACAAATTTTACATCTTTGAATATTTCTACACCAAATTCATTTCCTTCTTTGAAATTCTCTATTTTAGTAACCCTAAATTCTTTAAGGATTTTTTTTGCTTCTGTGTTTTTTTTAGAAAAATAACCTTTCATAGGTTTTGAAATTTTTGATGTTTTTATTTGCCCAAATCCAAGCTGAACTGCATCATAGCCTCTTTTTTCCTTATCTATAATATTAATAACTCTTCCTTTTTCGGTTTTTATTATAGTTACAGGTATTGATTGTCCCGTCTTATAAAATTCTCTAGACATACCAAGTTTTTTACCAATTAAGCCTATTTCAATCATTATATTTTAATCTCCACATCAACACCTGAAGCTAAGTCTAACTTCATTAAGGCCTCAACAGTTTGAGGAGTTGGTTCAATTATATCAATAAGTCTTTTATGAGTTCTTGTTTCAAACTGTTCTCTACTTTTTTTATCTATATGTGGTGATCTAAGGACGGTATATCTCTCAATTTTTGTTGGTAATGGAATTGGTCCTTTTATATTTGCACCAGTTCTCTTTACTGTATTTACTATTTCTTCTGTAGATTGATCTAAAACTTTATTATCGTAAGCCCTAAGTTTAATTCTAATATTTTGTTTTTCCATATTAACCTGTCTTTTTTATTACCTCGTCTTGTACGTTTTGTGGAACTTTATCATAGTGGTCAAAGAACATTGAATATTGAGCCCTTCCTTGAGACATTGATCTTAAACTATTTATATAACCAAACATATTTGCAAGTGGAACCATAGCCGTAATCATAGTTGCATTGCCTCTTTGTTCTTGAGTATTAATTTGTCCTCGTCTACTATTTAGATCTCCGATAACATCGCCCATGTAATCCTCAGGTGTAACTACTTCTACTCTCATTATTGGTTCCAACAATTTAAGCGTTCCTCTAGAACAAGCTTCTTTAAAGCATTGTCTAGACGCTAATTCAAACGCTAATACACTAGAATCAACATCATGATGTAGACCATCAAGAATAGTTACTTTATAATCAATCAATGGAAATCCAGCAAGAATACCACTATCGGCAACAGACTCTATGCCTTTCTCTACACCAGGTATAAATTCTTTCGGAATCGCACCACCTTTAATTTTGCTTTCAACTTCTCTACCTTTGCCAGGCTCAAGAGGTTCAACTGACAACTTCACTCTTGCAAATTGTCCTGCTCCACCGCTTTGTTTTTTATGTGTATAATCGAATTCTGCAGTACCTAAAATTGTTTCTCTATAAGCAACCTGTGGAGCTCCTACATTTGCTTCAACTTTAAACTCTCTTTTCATTCTATCAACAATAATATCAAGATGAAGCTCACCCATACCTTTAATAATAGTTTGACCCGACTCCTCGTCCGATGAAACTCTGAATGATGGGTCTTCCTTAGCTAATCTACCTAATGCCTCACCCATTTTCTCTTGGTCACCTTTAGTTTTTGGCTCTACAGCAATTTCAATTACTGGATCAGGAAATTCCATTGGCTCAAGTAATACAGGATTGTTTTCGTTAGATAAGGTGTGACCTGTTATTGTATTTTTTAAACCAGCTAAAGCAACAATATCACCAGCGTTAGCCTCTTTAATATCTTCTCTTGAGTTTGCATACATTAATAACATTCGTCCAACTCTCTCCTCTTTATCTTTAGAAGTATTATATATTCCAGTTCCAGATTTTACTGTTCCAGAATAAATTCTAATAAAAGTTAATGATCCAACAAAAGGGTCGTTTGCAACTTTAAAAGCTAAAGCAGAAAATGGCGCATTGTCTTCAAATTTCATCTCAATCTCCTCTTCTCCTCCTGGTTTTGTTCCTTTAATAGATCCAATATCTTTAGGGCTTGGCAAATATTCTACTACTGCGTCTAAAAGTGGTTGAACTCCTTTATTTTTAAAAGCAGATCCAGTTAAAACTGGAACAAAATCAAAATTTAAACAGCCTTTTCTTACACACTTAATTAAGTCTTCACTATTGATATTTTCTCCATTTAAATATTTTTCCATTAGACTTTCATCTTGCTCAACAGCAGTCTCGACTAGTTCTTGTCTGTATTTATCTGAAATTTCTTTTAAATCAGCTGGTATATCTTTCTCTTCCCATTCAGCTCCAAGATCCTCATTTTTCCACTCGATAGCTTTCATTTTAATTAAATCAATCACTCCTTTTAAGGATGATTCAATACCAATAGGAACTTGCATAACTAAAGGTTTGGCACCTAATCTATCTTTAATCATATCAACACATCTGAAAAAGTCTGCTCCTGTTCTATCTAATTTGTTAACAAAACAAATCCTTGGAACTTTATACTTGTCTGCTTGTCTCCAAACGGTTTCGGATTGTGGTTCTACACCTGCGACCCCATCAAATACTGCAACTGCACCATCTAAAACTTTTAAAGATCTTTCAACTTCAATTGTAAAATCAACATGTCCTGGTGTATCGATAATGTTAATTCTATGATCTTTCCAAAAACATGTTGTTGCTGCTGATGTTATTGTAATTCCTCTTTCTTGCTCTTGTTCCATCCAGTCCATTGTAGCTGCACCGTCATGAACTTCTCCTATTTTATGACTCTTTCCAGTGTAATAAAGAATTCTTTCCGTTGTAGTTGTTTTTCCAGCATCGATGTGAGCCATTATACCAATGTTTCTATACTTATCTAATGTATGAGTTCTAGCCATAATTTATTACCATCTAAAATGTGCAAAAGCTTTATTTGACTCAGCCATTTTATGAGTATCTTCTTTCTTTTTAATTGCTGAGCCTCTATTTTGATAAGCATCTAAAATCTCATTGAAAATTTTATCTGACATTTTTTTATCTTTCCTCTTTCTAGATGCATCTATTAACCATCTTAACGCAAGAGCTTGAGATCTTTTAGATTTAACTTCAACAGGAACTTGATATGTTGCCCCGCCAACTCTTCGTGATCTTACTTCTACAGTGGGTTTAATATTGTTTATTGCTTCGTTAAAAACGTTAATTGGATCTTCTTTTGATTTTGATTTTATTTTGTCAATTGCATCATAAATAATTTTTTCAGCTACTGTTTTTTTTCCATCATACATTATATTGTTTATTAACTTAGGAATAATAGCTGATTTAAACTTAGGATCTATAACTTGGATTTTTTTTGGTGCTTTTCTTTTTCTAGACATAATCTATTTTCCTTTTTTTGCACCATACTTAGAACGTTGTTGTTTACGAGCTGTAACTCCTTGAGTATCTAGATTACCTCTAAGTATATGATATCTAACACCTGGTAAATCTTTAACTCGACCTCCTCGTATTAGTACAACAGAGTGTTCTTGTAAATTGTGTCCCTCTCCAGGAATATAGGACGTTACTTCATGTCCATTTGATAATCTTACCCTAGCAACTTTTCTTAGTGCTGAATTGGGTTTTTTTGGTGTTGTGGTATATACTTTTACGCATACACCTCTTTTTTGAGGAGATTTTTCTAAAGCAGGCACTTTGTCTCTAGCTTTAGGTTTGACACGTTTTTTTTTTAACAACTGGTTTATAGTTGGCATAATTTTTAATTATTATTAAAATTTTTTGATGAAATAACTGTTGTGTTATTGGCAGCGTTTAGTGCTTAAGCACTACTTCCAACCAAAAAATTATCGCCAAATTACTATAGAAAACGTATTTGTCAAATTAAAATACGTTAAAATAGGTAAAATTTCTATTGATTTACTTGGGTTTCTCCCTGTTCTATGTTTTCGTTATCTGAAATGAATTTTTGGTCTTCCTCAAGTGCTTTTTTGTTCCAACGGTTTTTAATTGAACCTGTTCCAGCAGGCACAAGTCTTCCTACGATTACATTCTCCTTTAAACCATGTAGTTTATCAACCTTACCTTTAATTGCCGCATCAGTCAAAACTCTAGTGGTTTCTTGGAAAGATGCTGCCGAAATAAAAGAGTCAGTTTGAAGAGATGCTTTAGTAATTCCCATCAAAACTCTTTCACCAATAGCTGGTTTTTTTGAATTTTTTATTAATTCTTCATTCATTTCTTCAAATTTTATTCTATCTATAATTTCACCTGGTAATAGACTTGATTCACCAGATGATTTAACTTCAACTTTCTTCAACATCTGTCTAAGGATAACCTCTATATGCTTATCATTAATTATTACACCTTGTAATCTATAAACTTCCTGAACTTGGTTTACAAAATACTCTGTAAGTTCCTCAATTCCTAAAATTCTTAAAATGTCATGAGGTAAAGGTTGCCCATCTAATAAGTACTCCCCTTTTTTAATTTTTTCTCCTTGATTAAAATTAATATGTTTTCCTTTTGGAATTAAATAAGCTGAACTTTCTCCACTATCTGATTCTATTGACACTCTTTGTTTTCCTCTTACTTCTTTACCAAATAATACTTTACCATCATTTTCTGCAATTATTGCACTATCTTTAGCTTTCCTAGCTTCAAATAATTCAGCTACTCTTGGTAATCCACCTGTTATATCTTTTGTTTTAGATGTTTCTTTAGGTAGTCTTGCTATTACATCACCAGCATTGATTTTTTGACCATCCTTAACTGAAAGAATAGAGTCTGGCACAAGGTAGTACCTAGCTTCATTGTCATCTGCTTTTTTTATAACATTACCTTTACTATCTCTTAAAGTAATCCTAGGTTTTAAATCAGTATTTTTAGATTGAGTTTTCCAATCAATTACAGTTTTTATTGATATTCCTGTAGCATCATCTACTGTTTCTGCAATCGACACCCCATCGATTAAATCCATGTAATTTGCATTTCCACTAGTTTCTGCAATTACTGGTGTAGTATAAGGATCCCATTCGCAAATTTTGTTATTTTTTTTTATCTTATCACCATTTTGAAAAAATAGTCTAGATCCATAAGGAACTTTATAAACTGCTTTCTGTAATCCATTATCATCTTCTATGGATAATTGTGTGTTTCTCCCCATAACAATTAAATTCTTTTTAGAGTCTTCGATTAAATTTGTATTAATAATTTTTAAAACACCATCTGTGCTAGATAAAATTTGAGAGTCTTGCTTAATTGATGCTGTTCCACCAACGTGAAAAGTTCTCATTGTTAATTGAGTACCGGGTTCACCAATCGATTGAGCTGAAATCATTCCTATAGCTTCACCAACATGGACTATTTTTCCTCTAGATAGGTCTCTACCATAACAACTAGCACACACACCTAATTTAGAACTACATGTTATAACAGAGTATACATTTATTAATTTTACTCCTGCAGCATCTATTTTTTCACATAAATTTTCATCGATCATTTGATCTTTTTTAATTATAATTTCTCCAGTAATTGGGTTTTTTACATCTTTTGCAACAACTCTTCCTAATGATCTTTCGGATAAACTTACTATAACATTTCCTCCCTCAATTATTTCAGTAAGTTTGATACTTCCTGGTTTATTGCAATTTTTTGAGGTAATTGTTAAGTCTTGAGCAACATCGCAGAGTCTTCTCGTTAAATATCCTGAGTTTGCAGTTTTTAAAGCTGTATCTGCCAAACCTTTTCTAGCACCATGCGTTGAATTGAAATATTCTAGTGCAGTTAAGCCCTCTTTAAAATTAGATGTTATTGGAGACTCTATAATTTCACCTGATGGTTTAGCTATTAATCCTCTCATTCCCGCTAACTGTTTCATTTGAGCCGCAGAACCTCTAGCACCACTATCAGCCATCATAAATATTGAATTTATTTTTAATCCATCTTTAGTTATTTCTGTTGCTGATATTCTCTTCATCATTTCTGAGGCAACTTTATCAGTGCATTTTGACCATGCATCAACAACTTTATTATATTTTTCACCTCTTGTAATTAACCCCTCTGAATATTGATTTTCATAATCAGTGATGAGTTTTTTTGTTTCTTCAATTAATGCTTGTTTATTTTCAGGAATAACTAAATCATCTTTTCCAAATGATATTCCTGCCTTAAACGCATGTTTAAATCCTAAATCTTTTAACTTATCACAAAAAATAACAGTCTTTTTTTGTCCTGAAAATCTAAATACATGATCAATAACTTCAGAAACAATTTTCTTTGGTAATAATCTATCAATTAAATCAAATTTATTATTTATATTTTTTGGTATTAAGTTAGATAATAAAAATCTTCCTGCAGTACTTATATGTTTTTCAAATTTTACTTTTCCATTTTCATCTATTGTTTCAAATCTTGAAACTATTCTAGAATGAACTTTAATTTGACCAGTTTCTAATGCATGCTCTATTTCTGATGTGTTTACAAAATATCCTTCAACTCTCTCAGTTTGGTATGGAGGTTGGGATAAATAATATATTCCAAGTATCATATCTTGACTTGGTACTATTATTGGTTTTCCATTAGATGGACTCAAAATATTATTTGTAGACATCATTAAGACTCTAGCCTCTAATTGCGCTTCTAAACTCAAGGGGATATGTACAGCCATTTGATCACCATCAAAATCAGCGTTAAAGGCCGCACACGTTAATGGATGTAGTTCAATTGCATCTCCCTCAATTAATTTAGGTTCAAATGCTTGCACACCCAATCTATGTAAAGTTGGTGCTCTATTCAAAATTATAGGATGTTCTCTTACAATTAACTCTAATGCATCCCAAACTTCAGTTCTCTCTTTCTCAACAAGTTTTTTTGCCTGCTTTATAGTTGATGCTAAACCTAATTTGTTTAACCTTGCATATAAAAAAGGTTTGAACAATTCTAAAGCCATTTTTTTAGGCAATCCACATTCATGAAGTTTAAGATCCGGACCAACAACAATTACTGACCTTCCAGAATAATCAACTCTTTTTCCAAGTAAGTTCTGTCTAAATCTGCCTTGCTTTCCTTTAAGCATTTCAGCTAAAGATTTTAATGGTCTCTTTCCTGTTCCTGTAATTACCCTCCCTCTTCTTCCATTATCAAATAAAGCATCAACCGACTCTTGAAGCATTCTTTTTTCATTTCTTATAATTATATCTGGGGCTTTAAGATCCATTAATCTTTTTAATCTGTTATTACGATTTATTACTCTTCTGTAGAGATCATTAAGATCAGATGTAGCAAATCTCCCACCGTCTAATGGAACTAATGGTCTTAATTCTGGTGGAATTACAGGTATTGTAGTTAAGATCATCCACTCAGGCTTGTTTCCAGTTTCAATAAATGATTCTATTAATTTAAGCCTTTTAATGGATCTTTCCTCAGCTACTTTAGATTTTGTTTCCTCAATATTTTTTACTAAAATTTTTCTTTCATTCTCTAAATCGATCGATTTTAATATTTCTAAAATTGCTTCTGCTCCAATACCTGCTGTAAAAGCGTCTTCTCCAAACTCATCTTGGTGTTTAATTAACTCTTCCTCATTTAATAATTGATTTTTTTTAAGCCCAGTTAAACCTGGCTCTATAACTATAAAATTTTCAAAATACAATACTCTTTCAACCTCTTTAAGTTTCATGTCTACAGCTAATGAAATTCTGCTAGGTAACGATTTTAAAAACCATATATGAGCAACTGGTGTTGCTAAATTAATATGGCCCATTCTTTCACGTCTCACATTTGATTTGGTCACTTCAACACCACATTTTTCGCAAATTATTCCTCTAAATTTCATACGTTTATATTTTCCACATAAGCATTCGTAATCTTTAACAGGACCAAATATTCTTGCACAAAATAAACCGTCTTTTTCAGGTCTAAACGTTCGATAATTAATTGTTTCTGGTTTTTTAATTTCACCATAAGTCCATGATTTAATTTTTTCAGGACTCGCTAAGGTTATTTTAATACTATTAAAATTTTGAGTATCACTTATGTCAGATGTTTTAAATAAATTTGATAACTCTTTACTCATTAGTTCAACTCCACATTTAAAGCTAAAGATTTAATTTCTTTGACCAAAACGTTGAAAGACTCTGGTATTCCCGACTCAAAATTTTCTTCACCTTTAACTATAGTCTCATAAACTTTTACTCTTCCAGCAACATCATCTGATTTAACAGTTAAAATTTCTTGAAGAGTGTAAGATGCCCCATAAGCTTCTAGCGCCCAGACTTCCATTTCACCAAATCTTTGACCACCTAGTTGTGCTTTTCCTCCTAATGGTTGTTGAGTAACCAAACTGTAAGGACCTGTTGATCTTGCGTGTATTTTATCCTCTACTAAGTGATGTAATTTTAACATATAAATTGTACCCACAGTGACTGGTCTATCAAACTTTTCACCAGTTCTTCCATCCCACAAAAAAGTTTGCCCAGAACTTGGCATTTTTGCTAATTCGAGCATTTTGGTTACATCTTCTTCTTTAGCTCCATCAAATACAGGCGTTGCTATTGGTACACCGTTTTGAATATTCTCACATAAATCCTTAAATTCTGTTTTTGAAAACTTTTCTATTGTTTCTTTATAAATATCCTTACCGTAGGAAGATTTTAAAAAATTCTCAATTTTTTCTGTTTTTTCAATTTTTTTCTGATTATCATTTATTAATTTTTTTAATTGTTCACCTAATTCAGTACAAGACCATCCTAAATGTGTTTCAAGTATTTGACCAACATTCATCCTACTTGGCACACCTAAAGGATTTAAAACTATATCAACAGGTTTTCCATTTTCCTGATATGGCATGTCTTCAACTGGTACAATTTTACTAACGACCCCTTTGTTTCCATGTCTTCCTGACATTTTGTCTCCTGGTCTTAATCTTCTTTTAATTGCAACGAAAACTTTTACCATTTTCATGACACTAGGCAACAAATCATCGCCTTGTCTTATTTTTAGAACTTTATCCTCGAATCTTTCTTGAATATCTTTTTTAGCTGAATTGTACTGATCTTTTATTTTTTCAATTGCCTCTGTTTTGTTCTTATCGTTTAAATTAATTTTAAATATTTCAGAAACACTCAAACTATGGATATTATTTTCATTAATTAAATCATTTTCATTAAGAGATTTTGTTTTTTTATCTATTTTAATACCAGAAAGAATAGTCAAAGCTCTTTGCTTAATACTTCTATCAAGAATTTCTTCTTCAACATTTTTATCTTGCTGAACACTATCTATCTCTGATCTTTCGATAGTAATAGATCGTTCATCTTTCTCTATTCCATGTCTATTAAAAACCCTAACATCTACAACTATACCACCGCTTCCACTTGGCATTTTCAGTGATGTGTCTGTAACATCAATAGCCTTTTCCCCAAATATTGATCTTAATAATTTTTCTTCTGGGCCTGAACTTGAGTCACCTTTTGGGGTTACTTTTCCAACTAATATATCTCCTGGTTTAACCTCTGCCCCTATATAAACTATCCCAGATTCATCAAGATTCTTCAATGCTTCCTCGTTTACATTTGGAATATCTCTGGTTATGTCCTCCTCACCAAGTTTTGTATCCCTTGCCATAATTTCATATTCCTCGATGTGAATTGATGTAAAAACATCATCGGTCACACATCTTTCAGAAATTAGAATTGAGTCTTCAAAATTATAACCTTGCCAAGGCATAAATGCTACAGTTACATTTTTTCCTAATGCTAACTCTCCAATTTTAGTAGATGGTCCGTCTGCAATTATATCTCCAGTCATTACTTTATCACCAACTCGTACTAATGGTTTTTGATTTATACATGTATTTTGATTTGATCTTTTAAATTTTTGTAAATTATATATATCTACACCAGATTTAGAAAAATCTTTTTCATCAGTAGCTTTAATAACGATTCTTTTACCATCAATTTTATCTACAACACCGTCTCTTTTAGCAACAATTGTTACACCAGAATCTAAAGCAACATCACTTTCAATCCCAGTACCTACTAGTGGTGCCTCAGGTTTTAATAACGGCACAGCCTGTCTCATCATATTTGATCCCATTAATGCTCTGTTAGCATCATCATTTTCAAGAAAAGGTATTAATGAAGCAGCAACCGAAACAAGTTGCTTTGGCGAAACGTCAATATAATCAATATTTTCAGGTTTAGATAAAATGAAATTAAGATTTTGTCTACAGGATACAAGCTGCTCCTTGAATTTTCCCTTTGTATCAACTAACGAATTAGCCTGAGCTATGGTGTATTTTGTTTCCTCCATTGCTGAGAGGTACTCAATTTTATCCTGCACAACTCCACTTTCTACTTTCTTATATGGACTTTCTATAAATCCATATTTGTTTATTTTTGAATATGTAGACAAACTATTTATTAATCCGATATTTGGACCTTCGGGAGTTTCTATAGGGCAGATTCTTCCGTAATGAGTTGGGTGCACGTCACGTACTTCAAATCCAGCTCTTTCTCTAGTTAGACCACCAGGTCCTAAGGCAGAAACTCTTCTCTTATGAGTTATCTCAGATAATGGGTTAGTTTGATCCATAAATTGAGATAGTTGTGAAGTTGCAAAAAAATCTTTAAGTGCAACTGTTAAAGGTTTGGCATTAATTAGATCTTGCGGCATAGATGACTCAACATCTAATGTTGTCATTTTTTCTTTAATTGCTCTTTCCATTCTGTAAATTCCGATTCTAGCTTGGTTTTCAACGAGTTCACCTACAGATCTCACTCTTCTATTTCCTAAATGATCAATATCGTCAATGTCGTCCTTACCATCTCTAAGTTCAAGCATTTTTTTTAAGATAGCAATTATATCGTCATTTCTTAGTATAGTAATTTTATCAGAACAATTTAAATTTAATCTTGAGTTCATTTTAACTCTGCCAACATCTGATAAATCGTATCTATCTGAGCTAAAGAATAAATTGTTAAAAATCTGTGAAGCAATTTCTATAGTTGGTGGTTCCCCTGGTCTTAAAACTTTATAAATATCAGTGATAGCATCATTTTTATTTTCATTTTTGTCTGCTAGTAAAGTTAATAAAAGGTATGGTCCTTTATTAATCGTATTTGTTTTTGAGATTTCTATTACACTAATATTATTTTCAATAATTTTTTCAATTATAGTCTCATTTATTTCTGTTCCAATTTTAAATTCATCTTCACCAACTTTTATGTTTCTATGTAAATATTTTCCGTAAAGAGAAACGTTTGAGACAAAAATGTCCTTTAAACCATCGTTAGACAATTTTTTTGCTGTTAAAAAATTAATTTTTTCGTTAGCTTTAACGACTACCTTGTTAGTTTTAGCATCTATAACTTCTTCAGAAAAATTTTTTGCTTTATAATTTTCAGGGTCAAATTTAGTTTTCCATTTTTTTAAATTTTTATCATATGTGTAAGTTTCCTTTTTATAAAACTCATCTACAATATCTGTTTTGGAATAGCCTAAAGCTTGAAGTAATGTACTTGCATAAAGTTTTTTCTTTCTGTCTATCCTAAAATACAATAAATCTTTAACATCATATTCAAAATCTAACCAAGATCCTCTGTTTGGGATCACTCTACAATTAAATAACAATTTTCCACTCGCGTGTGACTTTCCTTTATCATGATCGAAGAAAACACCTGGGCTTCTATGCATTTGGTTTACAACAACTCTTTGAACTCCGTTTGTTATGAAGGTACCACTATTGGTCATCATGGGAACTTCTCCCATGTAAACTTCTTGCTCTTTAGCAGATAATATTTCTTTAGTATTATTTTCTTGATCTATTTCATAAACTACCAATCTTAAAGTACACTTAAGTGCAGCAGCGTAAGTTAAGCCTCTTGCAACACATTCTTCTACATCAAATTTTGGTTTTTCTAATCTGTAAGAAACATATTCTAAAGTTGCTTTATCATTTAAATCCTCAATTGGAAAAATACTTTTAAATACTCTGTCAAAACCTTTTACTAGGTGATTATCAATCTCACCTCTAAATTCAATAAGTTGATTGTAAGAATTTTTTTGAACTTCTATTAGGTTTGGTATTGACAAACTCTCTTTGAGTTTTCCAAAATTTTTTCTGATATTCTTTTTTTTAGTAAAAGATAATTGCATCTATGTTCTACGCTAATAATTAATTATTAACGTTTAAAATTTTGTTATTTACTTAAGTTCTACTTTTGCGCCTGCAGCTTCGAGCTTTTTCTTAATCTCTTCAGCCTCTTTTTTATTAACACCTGATTTAACTTCTTTAGGTGCTCCCTCTACAAGGTCTTTAGCTTCTTTTAAACCTAAAGATGTAACTGCTCTTACTTCTTTAATAACGTTAATTTTTTTGTCGCCACTTGACGCAAGCACGATTGTAAATTCATCTTTTTCTTCTGCAGGTGCTCCTCCAGCTCCAGCTACTGGTGCTGCAGCTACCGCTGCTGCTGCTGTTACACCCCATTTTTCTTCAAGTTGCTTTGAAAGTTCAGCTGCCTCAACGACAGTTAAACTAGATAAATCCTCTATAATTTTATTTAGATCAGCCATATTAAAATTGTCCCAAGTTATTTTTTTGATTTTTCGAGCGCTAAAATAGCGATTTTTGAGGCAGGTGCAAGTAAAATACTTGCAATTTTTTG
>MDSW01219946.1_pt1 | contig 37179 bp, 20 predicted proteins | sample 811171 | NCBI WGS metagenome assembly MDSW01 (sample SAMN05326641, study PRJNA326480) | marine metagenome | isolation source: seawater | place: Atlantic Ocean: North West | collected 2012 | reverse complement strand
CCGCGCGACCTCGCGGTCGGCCGCGCCCGACGATCCGCCGCCGCGTTCGGGTGCCCCCCCCCCACACTCGAACGACGCGGCGGCGCGCCGATCGTCGGGTTCGGCGCGCGCCGAAGCGCCTCCCAAATCTCCCGCATCGTCGCGTCCGTCCTCGCGTCCTCGTCGCCCGAGTCGTCCGAGTCGTCCGAGTCCGAATCTCCGGGGGCGTCCGCGTCTCCGGGTCTCGACCCTCGGGGCCGACCCCGCCCCCCGAACGCCAAACCCAAACGCCGCGCGTCCGCCTCGAGCTGCTCCTCGGCGACGCACTCCGACGCCGTCCGCGCCTCGCTCCGCGGCGAGGGCGTGTCGTGTCGCCATCCCGCGGCGGCGAGCGCGTCCCTCGGCGCGCTCGCGCCGCGCGCGGCGTCGAGGAGCCACGCCCCGAACCGCCCGGACCCGGAGGGGGCGCCGGCGCCGCCGACGTTTTTGGGCGCCGAGTCGACGTCCGAGTCGTCGCCCGCGGAACTCTTCTCGTTCCGGAGAAACCTCCCCCCTCCGGGGCCGCGCCCCGCGCCGCCTCTCATCGCCGCCTCTTTCGACCCCGGACGGCCTCGGGACCACGCGCCGGGGCGATCGATCCTGACAACCCCCGCGGTCGCGCCGCGCATACTCGGGAAGAGGCTCGCGGCGTCGGGCGCGAACGGGTCGCGAAGAGAAGACCCCGCGGAGAACCCGGGGGAGGACCGACTCGGGGGCGCGAACGCGTCGTCGGGGCGTCGCCCTCGCTCGAGCGCGGTGCCGCGGAAAAACTCGGCGTCGCCCTGGCGGCGGAGGTGACGCACGATGCTCACGGCGGGGTCCGCGAACGGCCTGAGCGCGCTCCAGAGGTGGTTCACGGGCGCGAACGCGTGCGGGTGGCGGGTGACGACGAGCACGAAGTCGTCGAAGCGCATCCGCGAGGGGCATCGCGACGCGAGGTCCTCGACGGCGCGAAGGCGCGACGCTCGCGCCTCCTCCTCCTCGCGGCTTGGCGGCGAGGGGGGCTGCGGCGCCGTGTCTCCCCAGAAATCCGCGGAGATGCGACGGGACGCGCGCTGAGCGGCGCGGCGGTGCGCGTGCGCGCGCGCGGCTTCGCGTCGCGCCTCGCTCGCTCGCATCGCGACGAGGAGATCGTCGCGGGTGACGACGCCGTCGTCGTCCAGGTCGAAAAGCCGGAAGGAGAAGCGGACGCGCGCGAACGCGCCGGCCAGGACGAACGCGGCGAGGCCGACGACGAACCGGCGGAAGTCCACCGCGCGGTCGCCCACGCGGTCGAGGATGTCCACCAGGCGCGACGCGAAGTGGTCCTCGCGGAGGCGGAACATGCGCGCGAGCTCGCGCGCGTCCGCCTCGCCGGCGATCCCGTCCACGTCCGCGCTCTTGAACAGACGGTACAGCCGGGAGAGGCTTCCCTGAGTCAGGACGTCCACGGACGCGAGCTCGCGAACGCCGAGCTCCGCCTCAGCCGCCCGCGCGGCGTCGGGGCCGACGCAGGGGGGGGAGGAACCGCACGCCCCCATCGCTCGTGCGGGGACGCCCCGGGGGACGTTTCCTAGGATGGGCCGTTTCGAAGACTCGCGCGACACCCGTTCGCGAGAACCCGAAACGTCCACCCGCCGCGCCTCCGGGGGCGGCGTTCCCGACGCCGCGCGGACGCGAACGGAGACGCCGAACCGCCCCAGGCGTCGCCCCCGCGCGCGAACGTCTGATGAGGGGATCCCAATTACAGGTTTGACGCCCGCGTCCGCATGATAAATGAAAATAAAAGTGCGCGCGTCGTCAAAATCCAGGATGATGATTTTCACACTCTACTCGGCGCCCTCGCCGCTCCACCTCCTGGACGAGAGCTGCCGCGAGGACCCGGTGATGTCCGAGAGCCCTGCGAGGAGGTTATCTTTCCCCCCCGAGCGTTTCTTTCCCACCGCTCCCCTGAGCGTTTTCCACCCGCTGGAACCCCCCGGCTTCGCCTTGGGCGACCCCGCGTCGAACGCGTCGACGGTGGCGGAGGCGCCAATCTCCGTCGCCTCCATCGCGTCGATGACGACGCGCGCGAACTTGTCCCCAGGGGAAATCCGCTGCGCCTTCTTGCTCTCGACGAACTTCCTCGAGCCGAACCCCGCGGTTCGCTCGTCGAGGCTCAGCTGCACGAGCGCGGTTTGGCCCGGGATGCCCTTGAGCGCGAAGACGCCCATGGGGTCGACGAGAAGCCGCGGCGTCGCCCCCGCGTACGCGTCGAGGAAGTACTCGAGCTCGGACGCGACGCACACGACCTGGCCCCCGATCGCGGTGGACATGACGCGCGCGGCGCGGTTCGCGGACTCGCCGTAGTAATCCGCGAGCCCCTCGGACGGGATGCGAATGCGCTTGAGCTGGCCGCTGTGCATCCCCATCCGCACGCGCAAGCCCCGCGCCCTCGGCGCCGCCTCCCCCGTCGTCCCTCGCTCCTGGTCCCTCGCCTCGTTGTGCGCGAGCACAGCCTCCGGCCAGTCCGCGGCGTCCAGCGCTCTCTGCGCCTCGACCGCGAACAGCGCGCAGTCGACGTAGGACGCGAAGGTGTACATGTTCTCCCCGTTTCGCTCGTGGCCGCGGCAGTCGTACCCCCCCCGCGCGACCATCGCCGCTCGGAGCGTCTCCGCCATCACCTCGAGCGATCGGTCCACCGCCTCCGCGCTCACGGCGAGCTTGAGCTCCGCGAGTCCCTCCGCGTGGCAGTAGATCATCGTCACGAGCCCCTCCGGGGCGGCGTGGAACGAGGGCGAGAGCCGCTCCTCGGTGTCGAGTTTCTTCGCCGCCCACCCGTCGCTCCCGCGCGTCGCGAGCGACTCGGGGTACACCTCCTTCAACCGCTGCGGCTGGTCGAACCCCTTGACGCGGTGCATCCCCTGGTCAAACACCGTGAACGGCGCGTCCACGAGGTTCGCGGGCAAGGGAAAAGTCGCCTGGCTCATGATGATCTGCCCGCCCACGCCCGCGTCCGCGATCCCCGTGACCTGTCGCGTCACCTCCCCCTCGTACACCACCTTCCCCTGGTGCTTCGTCGCGCTCGACACCTTGCCGCAGTGCACGCCCATGCGCACCCGCAAACCCTCGTACGTGCCCCAGACCCGCCGGGTGCCCGCGGTGGCGTCGTGCACCTCCGCGGGCCACGCCGCGGCCATCAGGTCGAGCTGCACCTGAAGGCACCAAGCCAAGGCGTCGTCCACGGCGTGGAAGGCGACGACGAAGGCGTCGCCGCGGACGAAGAGCTCGTACCCGAAGTGCCGCCGCATGCTCCGCCGCAACACCTCGTCGTGCGTCGCCATCACGCCGTCCTTCATCACGTCCCCCATCCCCGCCGCGCCCATCGTCTCCCACAGCTCGCTCGACCCCTCGATGTCCGTCTCGACCAGGACGACGAAATCCGTGGGCGGACCGCGGCGCTTCCGTCCGTTCACGACGACGTCCACCAGCGACTCGCGGAACACCGCCAGCGTGCCCAGCAGCGCCGCCGTCGCGATGGACAGCGGAAGCAACAGACCCTCCGCGCGGACGGGTTTACGCGAGCAGCGACCGAAGGACTCGCCCGGGAGCGGTTTCGCGCAGATCATCTCCCTCCCGTCGCTCGGATCGGGGTCGCAGTCCGCGTCGCGATCGCACGTCCCCTCGCACAGCTCGCGCAGAGCGTCGTCCACGCGCGCGCCGGCGACGATGCTGACGCCGGCTTCCCGCAAGTCGCGCTTCGCCCGCCCGGAACCCGTCGCGGGGTCGGAGCCGAAATACGACCCGGGCGCGTCGAACACCCCGCGCGATCCCGCGGCGACGAGGATCGAACGCGGTGCGAAATCGGGCGGCGTCGAGCCGCCTTTTTCTTTTGTGTCGGGGTCGGGGTCGAGCTCGTCGCCGCTGGTGTTCCGCCCGAGGTCCCACCGTCTTCGCACGAGGTCGGCGAGGGTCTCCTTGACGACGTAATCGGTGGCGAGGCCGAGGACGAAGACGCGTCGAGGATTCGAGGACTCGAGGACGTCCGCGAGGCTCGCCTCCGTCGCGAGCTCCCTCGCGCCGAACGCGCTGTACGAGTCGCGGTCCGCGTCGTACCCGGCGTGCACCTTGACCGCCCTGGGCGGAACGCGGAGGAACGGGTCGAACCGGGACCCGAACGAGTCCGCGACGCAGTGCGGGGGCCACTGGAAGTAGCGGCTCTGCTGGAAATCCACGTCGGACACGGGGTCCACGCACCGCCGCGAGGCGTCGAACACCGCGCTCGGGACGCCCGCGCCGGTGACACAGATGCCCTCCACGCCGTCGCAGCCCCACGTGCAGTCCAGCCGGGACTCGAGGTCCGGGCCGAACCGGCAGAAGCTGCAGTGCTCGGGGGGATGCCAGTCCATCGTCGCGATCACCGTCCCGCCGGCGTCGTCCACCCTCCTCATCCACTCGTTCGCGACGGGGATGACGCGCTCGGAGCCGCCCACGGCGAGAGCGCCGCGCCGGATGACCGCCTCGGAGGTGTCATCCGACGAGCGCGTGTGCGCCTCGGGGACGGCGTACGAGCGCGACGCGCCGAGCGCGTACGACCCGTCCGCGGGGCGCTCGTCCAAGAAGTCGTTCTGCAGGCACACGGCGATCAGGACGTCCCTGGGCCCGAGCCGCGTGCACGCCTCCGCGGGCTTCCCGGCGGCGACGCGCGACGGCGCGAAAGCACAAAGGGCAAACGCCGCGAGAACGAAGGCCGCGAACGGCGAGCGCGGGGTCCCACGCATCGCGGCGCCAGGGGAAGAGTGTCGCCCCGAAGAGCCTCCGAACGCGGGGTGAAGGCACCCGAAGCGCTCGACAGGCGGCGGGTCAGGTTGAACAGCAGATTGCGCGGTGGACGTTCTCCTGGCAGGCCACGTGGGCCGGACGTAAAACCTCGGCTCGCAGCGGTTTTTTGTGACTGATTTGTCCACGGGAAAAACGTGCCCGTCAGTCCGCGTATCTCCCGAAGTCGGTTCGTGCGTTCGCGACTACACCAAGTGTCGAAGACGGAGAGGGTTCCGCCCCGATCCCGCCTCCTCGCGCGCGCTGTCCGCCGCGCGCATTCCTCTCTCGCGCGCACGCACAGTGACCGCGCCGTTTCACCGCTTCGAGCGCCGCGGCGGCGCCTCTCTCGCGCGTTCGCCGGCGTTTCCGCTGCCCCTCCTGGCGGGAAGACGCGAGTCGTTCCCTTCTGAGCTGCACCCGACGAAAAATGGTGGTCGCCTCGTCGACGATCGCGGCCGCGGCCGCGCCTTCCTCGCGCTTCGCCGCGCGTTCCCGGGCCGGCGCGAAGGGCTCTTCGCGCGCGTCCAAGCCGGCGGTCCGCCCCGTTCGCCCCCGCCGCTTTCCCTCGACGCGCGCCTCCTCAGCGGAGGCGGCCCCGGAGGCTGCTGCGACGCCCGTGCACTTGGTCCTCCCCACGCAGCTGTTCGACACGGATTTCGTCGGGAGCGAGCGCAAGTACGACGCGAGGCTCGAGGAGGTCAAGAAGGCGATCGCCGCCTGGTCCGAGAGCGTCGAGTCCGGCGCGTGCGACACCGTGACCGCGGAGGCGACGGAGGCGGCGGAGTGGATCCGCCAGGCCCTCACGCTGAAGATCGAGCTCGGGGAGAAGAACCTCAGCAACCTCCAGTCCAAGATCGTGTCTGAGCCCGAGATGCTCCAGAACCTCCTGCTCATGGGCGAGCTCGAGAGCGTGCACGCGATGTACGCCCTCCAGGTTCTGTGCTACCGCAACGGCGCGGTGTGCTGGAAGCTCGCGAACCTCGGCCTGGTCGAGGTGGTGAGGACGCACATCAAAGAGTCCCCGCACGAGCAGGTCAAGTGCGCGGCGGCGTTTTGCGTCGGCGCCGTCGTTGCGTTCAACGAGGACACGCACAGGTTGATCGCCAAGGGGCGCCTGGTGCCCGCGCTCGTGGACTGCCTGCGCGAGTCGTGCGACGAGACGTCGTGCGAGCTCAACTTCAAGGATTTCAGGGACAAGGACGTGTGCGACCACGCCGCGGCGCTTTTGAGAAACCTCTCGCACAACTCGGCGCAGCACAAGCTGCTGAAGGCGTCCGGATGCGTGGAGGTGCTGCTGAACATCCTCGGCAAGCGCGACGGCGCGGTGCGGATCAACAGCGCGTGCACGATCGCGAACTTGGTCGGGAGGGAGGAGGCGGACTCGAGGTTGGAGGAGGACCCGACGATCATCGAGGAAGTTCTGGAGGTTCTGGAGGCGGCGCTGGATGGGAAAAAAATCGGCGGGTTGAACTACACGGTGTGGAAGATGGTCCAGGGCATCGCCAACCTCGCGACGATCGACGCGAACAAGCAGAGGATCGTGGACGCGGGCGCCCTACCCATGCTCGTGCGGTGCCTCAACGAGAGGCAGCACGCGTGGGACAAGGCGGTTTTCTGGTCCGCGGGGGCGCTGTGGAACCTCGCGTTCGACGAGGCCATTCGCGAGCGCATCCTCGCCGAGCCGGGCGCGACGGACGCGCTCGAGGAGGCGCGAAGGCTCGGCTCCGAGAACACGAAGATGAAAGCCCGCGGCGCGCTGTGGATGATCAAGGGCCAGAGCGAGGAGGGCACGACGCACGTGCTGAGCGAGTCGGACCTCGCGAAGCTGGGTGAGGGCGCCGTGGAGGGCGCGAAGGCGCAGGTGATGCTCTCGTACGAGTGGCGGACGCAGCAGCAGGTGATGATCCTGAAGGAAGAGCTCATGGAGGCGGGGTTCACGGTGTGGATGGACGTCGACAGGATGATGGGGAGCACGCTGGAGGCGATGGCCGCGGCGATCGAGCAGAGCGACGCGATCATTATGTGCGTCACGCACAGGTACAAGGAGTCGCAGGCGTGCAGAACTGAAGCGGAGTACGCGTACACGCGCAAGAAACCCCTCATCCCGGTGATGTTCGAAAAGTCGTACAAACCCGACGGGTGGCTCGGAATCATCATGGGGAGCAAGCTGTACTACAACGCGTTCAACTCGGACGAGATCAGGGACGCCATGCCCGGCCTGGTCGGGGAGATATCCGCCGCGCAGGGAGAAAACTCCGCCAAGCCCGCCTTCATGAAGGGCGACGACGGCGGCGGCGGCAGGGGCGGGGCTTCCGCGGCTCCCGCCCCGGCGCAGCAGAGCATGCGCGAGGAGACGAAGGTGACCGTTCCGCAGGACATGGACACGCTCACGATGTGGCTCGAGGGGAGGGGGCTCCAGCGGTACAAGTCAGCGTTCGAGGAGCAGCATTTATACGGGAAGGCGCTCATCAAGCTCCACGAGGAGATCGGTTTCGGGGACCCGGCGAACGCGGGGTACCACGAGCTGTTTCGCGAGGTCCTCGGGATCACCTCTTACGGACACAGGCTCTTGCTCCTCGCCGAACTCGAGGAGCTCATCGGACCGGTCAAGTGGAGAAGGAGGTGAGCGCCACGGAGCGTGGCGGCAATCAAACGCGAAGGCGCGTCGTATCATATTACTGACGAAATATTCTGCGCGATAAAAGGTTAAGGTTATGCTACGGTATCATCGATATTTCCCTACTCGCACGCGCGCCAGGCGTCTACGCCACGAACCAGTGCTCGTCGCCCTCCTCGTCGAACCCCGTGAACGTCGCCCTGACCTTCCCGCGCGCTTTCTCCATCCCGAACGCGAACAGCCGCAGCACTCGTTCGTTTTCGTCGCTCAGCCCGCCCTCGGCTCGCGACGCGGCGTCCTCCTCCCGCAACCGTTTCCACCCGACGGGCGCGCCCGGTTTGTACTCCACCCCTCGAACGCGCCGCGCGGCCGCCGCCCTCGCCGCCTCCGCGTCCTCGGCCCACCCGCGCCGGACCGCCGCGGCCGCGACGGCGCCGCGGAGCGCATCCACCCACGCGCGGAGCGTCTCGCCCGTGCCCCACACCTGCGCCACCGCGGGTCCGGCCACTCCCTCCGCCGCCGCCCTCGCGCCGTCGCCCCGCGCGTCGCCGACGCCCGCCGCGGGCCCCCCCCTCGCGACCAAGAAATGCGCCTTGCACTCGCGCAGGCGCTCCAGGGAGCACCGCGCGTGCGTCCTCGTGCTCTGGCTCGGGTACTGCCGCCAGTAATACAGAGGCGCGCCCGAGGTTTTCCCGGCGACGAGTCCCTCGGCGAACCACCGGTGCCAAAAGTCGGCGTCCACGGGCCACCATCCGGCCTCCTCCGGCTCCGACTCCGGCCCCGACTCCGACCGGGCGTAGTCGCGAACGCGGCCGTTCTCGTCGGGCCAGAGGTCGCGGTACGGCGCCGAGCGACCGCGGGAGGAGGCGGCGGTCGCGAGCGCCTCCATCGCTCGGCGGCGGAAGAGGCCGGAGGCGCGCAGGGCGGGGATCTCGACGAATCGTTCGCGGGCCATTCGGCGCGGCGTGTTCGCGGCGTTCTGCCACTCGATCCACCGCGCCATCCCCGGTCGGTCCCACCCGACGAGCTTCACCGCGCTCGTGGCGCCGTCCCAGTCGGGGTTTTCGGTCAGGGCGTCGCGAAGCATCGCGAACGCGCGCGGCGGGCGCAGGTCGTCGGATTCCATCTCGCCGACGAGCGGCGCGCGGGCGCGTCGGTACGCGGCGTTGAGGGCGAGGCCCTGACCGGACGGGCCGCGGGTCTGGACGGACAGGACGAGCAGGGCGTTGCCCGGGGCGCGGCGAGCGACGACCGCGTCCACGCTGGGGGGTTCGAACGTCTCGGGCTCCCACGCGAAGCGGTCCGGGGGGAACGCGGAGATGCCGTCTTCGTCGGCGGCGGCGGGCGCCGACGATGCGTCCGCCGGGGGAACCCGGCGGCGTCCCGGGGGGAGGTCGCGTCGGGCGTCGGCGGCGCGAAGAGCGGCCTCGCACGCGGCGAGCCACTCCGTGGACCCGTCCGTCGAGGCATCGTCCGCGACGATGAGCTCGAGACCGCCGTCGGCCTCGAGGCCCTCCTGCGCGAGCACGCTCGCGACGCAATCGGGAAGCCACGGCATGGCGTTTCGGCAGGGCATGATGACGGAGACCGCGGGTGCTGTCTCCACCTCGACGCCGGAGTCAGCGGGAGGAGTGACCGACGCGTCCGCATCGCTCGCGCCGCGCTGACGCTTCGGCTCGGGCGCCTCGGAGCGCTCCTCGGGGGCGGACATGGGCCCTGAGCCGAGCGCAGACGCGCGAGGCACCTCTGACGAAAGGAACGCCACGCGGTCGGCGTGGGAGGGGACGAGTTCGACGATTCACAGACATGCACTCAGCCGGCGGCGGGATTCTTCCGCAGTGCGCGCGCGCGCGGCCGCCGCGGCGGTTGGCGCGACAATTTTTCCCGGTCGGCCCCTCCACGACTGTCGTCGTCGGGCGTTTCCGCCCCGGGGGAAACAACGCCGCGCCGTTCGGTGTCGTCGGGTGTCACACAACCGCTCGTCGCTCGTCGCCGTCGCCTTCCCCCCCCGGCGATGTCGACGCGCGTCTTCGCGCGCCCCGCCGCGGCCGGCGCGCGCGGCCGCGTGGACTTCCCCGGGGCGGAGCCGGACACGCTCCGCGCGATGGAGGAGTGCCGCGCGAAGATCGACCTCCTGGCGAACGTCACGGAGGCGAGCGTGCGCAAGCTGACCAAGACGCAGCTCGTGGGCGTCGTCAGCGACCTCCTCGCGATGGCGGCCCGGCAGGAGTACGAGCGCGAGCGCCGCTTCGAGGCGGCGACCGCGACCGCGAAGGCGAGGCGCGCGCGCGAGGCGGCGGAGCGCGCGGCCGCGCGTCGCGACGCGAATCGAAAGGAGCAGCACGCCGCGTCCGCGGCGCGGCGCCGCGTCGAGTCCGCCGCGGCGACGGTCATCCAGCGCCACTTCCGCGGCCACGCGGCGCGCCGCCGCCACGACCACCGCCGCATCGCCCGCCTTTCCTACGCGGAGGACCTCGCGCGGTGCGCGGACCGAGCCGCGGAGGCCACCCGCCGCGACGCCGCCGCCGTCGTGATCCAAGCCGCCGTGCGCGCCCGCGCCGCGCGCCGGAAGGTCGGCGGCGAGTGGCTCGACGCGTGGACCGAGCGGAGGCGCGCCGACCGCGAAGCTTTCAGAAGCTCTCAGAAGCTTTCGAGCCCCCCGAACGCGGCGAGGACGGAGTCGGAACGTCCCCCGACGCCTCCAAAGGCTCCGGACGCGGTGGCGCTTCGAGAGCGCGAGGAGCGCCGGGCGTCGGCGCGGGAGGAGTGGGCGCGCGTCGGCGGGTCGGGGGGCGACGTCGACGCGGCGTTGCGCGCGCTCAAGAGCGGGAGGCGAAGAGGCGCGGCCTCTCGGCGAGCGACGGGGGGCGGCGGCGACCGCTCGGGGCTCGGCGACCGCTCGGGGCTCGGCGGGACGGAGCGGTGGGGCGGGGGGAGGTTCGCGCTCGACTCGGACGAGGAGTGCTGACCCGAAAGCGGCCCGGTCGGGTCGGGTGCGCGAAGACTCGGAGACGCCCGAAGGAGTCTACTGGATAGAGTAGCTAGAGCTAGTGGACGTGAATGATGTCGCGCGTCGCGCGCCGTCGCGGCGCTCACGCCCTCGTCCCTCCCGCGCCCTCGTCGCCGCCCCCCTCCCCCGGCACCGCCTCCCCCCCGTTCGCGCCCGACCCGCGCGGTACCATCTCGACGTCCCCTCCCTCCGCCCCCGCTCGACCCTCCGGCCGAACCGCCCCCGCGGGTTCGTCGTCGTCCGCGAACTGTTTCCCGGCGTCTTCGCCGCGGGTCCCCGCCGGATGATGACGCGCGTCGAGCGCGGCGCCTTTCGTCTCCGCCGGGAGGTGGAACGCGATCGCGGCGGTGACCGCGGCGAGCGCGGCGAAGATGGCGACCGCGCCCTGGAGGTTTCCGCCCTGGACCATCTCCACGGCGAACAGAGGGCACAGGATCCCTCCCAGGCGCGCGAAGGCGTTCCCGACGCCCATCGCCGTCGCGCGCGTCGCCGTCCGCTGCGTCTCCGGCGCGTACACGTACAGGACGGTGAACGCGGCGAACGCGAAACAGCGGGACGCGAACAGCGAGAAGGTCTCCGCGGCGGCGGGCATGGTGGCGTACGCGAGCAGGGGCAGGGTGAAGACGCAGTCGAGCGATAGCGCGCCGCCGAGCGATCGCCTCCGCCCGACGCGGTCGACGACGAGGGCCGCCAGGAACAGGCCCGGGAGCTCGGCGGCGGCGGAGACGAAAATCGCGGCGTACGCGCTCGGCGCCAGGTCGGGGTTCCCGCCGACGCACGCCAACGCGTCGCTCCCGCCGCGGCTCCCGCCCGACCGCCCGTCCGAACGAGCCTCGCTCGCGTCCACGTGCACCTCCGTCGTGAGCAGGACGACGCCGTAGTACAGAAACGCGACGCTGAAGAAGATGAACCAGAGCGAACAGGTGACGCGGCGCTGCGCCGGCGCGAGCAAACCCGCCGCGTTCGCCAGCGGCCGCGTCGCTCGGCGGTACCACGGATCGGTCGCGCGCGCGCCCCAGGACGTGGAGGGGAGGCTGGAGGGGACCAGGAGCTTCCCGCTCATCCGCGCCGCGCCGTTCATCGCCGCGACGCGTTCGAGCGTCGCGCGCGCGGAGGCGCGGTCGCCCCTCGCGGCGGAGAAGTGCGGAGACTCGGGGACGAGCGGCGCGGCGAGGAGGAGGACGCCAAGGGGCAGGGCGGAGACGACGAGAAGGACGCGCCAGCCGGCGGTCGGCAGGATCCCCCACGCGAGGCCGGCCTGGAGGATGCTCCCGAAGGTCCAGAAGAGCTCGATGACGACGAGCCAGACGCCGCGATCGGCGCTCGGGAGGAACTCGAGGAAGAGCGAAAACGCGGTGGGGACGCCGCCGAGGCCGACGCCGACGCAGAAGCGCGCGAAGAGCAAGAACGCGAACGACGGACTCGCCGCGGAGAGCAACCCGGCGAAAAAAGTCACCGCGGTCGTGGCGAAGAACGCGAGCCTCCGCCCGCGCGCGTCCGCGAGGAGGCCCCACGCGGGCGCGCCGAAGAGCATGCCGACGAACACCGCGGACGTCAGGCGGCCCTCCTGTTGCGGGGTGATCCCCCACTCGCACCGCGCGGACGGGCCGAGGAAGCTCAGGAGCATCATCTCCATCGCGTCCCCCATCCAAGCCAGGCCCGTGAAGCACAGCATCATGAGCTGGAAGGGACCGAAACCGGAGGCGTCAAGGGACTCGTCCACGGTGTACACCGGAACGAGCGCCGAAGAGGCGGGGGCGGGGGGGGAGGCGGGGTCGTCCACGACGGAGTCCGCGACGGAGTCGACCACGACGGAGTCGTCCCCGGCCGCGAGCGGGGAGGGCGCGGGGTCCCGGGGCGGGGAGGGGGGCGGGGAGGGGGGAAGCCCGTCCCCGCCCGCCTCCATGTCTGCGTACGGATGGCGAGCTCGGCTCGCCATCCCGCGCCGCGACGGAGGGACCGGATCCCGGGATGAGAGCGCCGGGCGATCTGACGAGACGGCACCTTCGCGACGGCGGGAAAGTGGCGCGAAAGTGTGCTGGAAACTCATCGACACGCGGGCGCGACGAGCACTGATCAGTGCACAAGTGCCGTTGCCCATCGTCTGGCGTCGATTTCCCCGAAACGCCTCGGACCGGCCGACGCGCTCGCACTGCGCGGCGCGCTCCCAGCTCCCGCGGTCCGCTCCGGGACCGCGCGCGTGCGTTCCTCCGGGTCGACCTTGCGCGGCGCGATGCTGGCGCGCGCCCCGCCCCCCGCCCCCCCCCTCGAGGGCGCTCCCCCCCGGGGTCTCGTCGCCATTCGGGAGGGGAACGGCGCGCCTTCTCTCAGGCCGTCGTCATCCACGCGTGGGGACATCGCGCGCATGTTCAAGGCGCACGACGCGGGCGACAAGGGCTGGCTCACGCGCGAGGACCTGGCGTGCGCGTTCGCCTCCCTCACCGGTCACGAGCCGAGCGACGCGGAGCTCGACCTCGTCCGAGGGCGGTGTCCGCGCGGGGAGGTGGATCTGCGACACTTCGCGGCGTACATGGAGGACCGACTCGCGTCGCGCGCGGCGTCCCCCGCCGAGCGGTGCCGCGCGGTCTTCGGCGCCTTCGACGCGCGCCGCGTCGGATTCATCACCCTCACCGATGCCCTCGCCGCCTTCGCCCTCGCCGCCCCGCGCGTCCCCGCGGTCGTCGTCGAGGACCTCTTCCGCGAAGCCGACGAGGACGGAGACGGCCGCGTGGGCTTCGACGCGTTCGCGCGCGTCTATTTCGGCGCCGACGAATGTCCTTCCCCGGGGCGGGGACGGTGAGAACGACGCGTCACGCACGAAACGACCGACGACGTGCGAGCGACGCCGCGAGCGAACGAGCGACGAAGGGAAATGAGGCGGAGGAGGAGGGGGAGCTACGGACGAGAACGCGCGCCCAGATGATGAAAACGGCGAAAACGAACACGCGTCATCATCGTCAGTCTTTCCTCTTCGTCGCGCCCTCGTCCTCTCCCCGCCCTCCCTCGCTACTTCTTCGGCGGCGAACCCCCCCCGCCCTCCCCCCCCGCGCCCCGCCCCTCGGTCGCCCCCTCTTCGGCGTATAAGACGCCTCGCAACAACACGCCGTCCACCTTGGCGGTGATGTAGATGCACTGGTCGCTTCCGCCGCCGACGCCGTCGACGACGCCCTTCTCGAGGGGCCTCCCGGTGAGCGCCACGCCCCCGGGCGGGCAGTGGTCCACCACGCGGTACTTGTCGTCCTCGATGCAATCCATGTACGCGAGCTTCGCGCCGGGGAGGTGCTTGCTCGGGTCGTTCTCGGGGGAAAACAGGGGGTTCCCCTTGTCCCCGGGTGGACGAGACGCGTAGGAGGAGTTGTCGCGCGGAGACGTGGAGACGAAGGTGGGCATCGGCGGGCGTCCTCCCACCGTGAGCTGAGGCAACCCCGAGGGACCCGCGGTCGAGGGGGCGGGGGCGGGGGCGGGGGCGGACGCGCGGCGTTTCGCGGAGGGATGCTTGTTCTTCGAGCCGGGGGGGCGACCGCGCTTGCGCTTGGGGGGAGGGTCCGGGCCCGTCCCGGGCGCGGGGGTCGGCGTGGATGCGGGCGGGACGTCCCCGGCGGATCCCGGGACAGCCTCGGATCGCGGCGTGACGCCCACCACGCCCGGCATCGTTCGAGGGGCGACGCGCGTGGGACCCCGACCGTCGACGCGGGGACCTCGACGACCGCGAGACCGCGCGGAAGCGTACCCGCGCGCGCGAGTGTGCCCCGAGAACCCGCGCGTCGGGAAGACGACGACTCCGAGAAGAGCGCGCGAAACGCAACTCGCGCGCGCTTCGGGCGGCCGGACTCGCCACTGGGGAGTCGACGAGCGCTCAAAACTCGCCGCCGCGATTGACGACTCGAGCAGACTCGGTCCGAGGCGCGTCACTCCGCCCCGAGCGTCCAGAAACCCTCCTGGCGTCACAGCGCGGCGCGCTTCGGACGCGCGCACGATGTCGGGCAGGATCATCGCCCAGCTCCTCGTGAGCGGGGGCCAGGTCCTCCTGCGGGCGATGGCGACAGCGTACAGCAGGGCCCTCGTCAGTGCGTCCCACCCCCCCCACCCCTGCGCCCCGGTCGCTTCCCGTTCGTCGTTCCTCCCGACACGCCGATCGCTGGCGAGCCCCTCCCCCTTCATCCCGTCACCCCGCGCTCGACGCTCACCGACCGTTTCCCCATCCCTCCCGTTCACCCCCCGGTTTCCCTCCCTCACTCCAGACGCGCAGCGCTCCGGCGTGGCGCAGGAGGCGGCGAAGGGCGGCGCCGCGTCGTCCATGTTCGCGAAGAAGACGATGGCGCCGGAGGAGGCGCGCATGATCTTGGGCGTGGAGGCGGGCTCTTCCGCCGAGGAGGTTGCCGCGCGGTACGCGAAGATGTTCGAGGCGAACGAGAAGAACGGATCCTTCTACTTACAGTCGAAGATCCATCGCGCGAAGGAGGCGCTCGACGCGGACATGCTGGGGGAGGAGGGGAAGGGGAAGGGGGGAGCGGGCGAGGGCGGCGCGGGGTCGGGCTCGGGGTCGGGCTCGGGCGACGAGAAGAATCCAAACGCGGGGCGGGGATTCGCCGCCTCCGCCTCCGCGGAAGAGAAGAGATGACGAGGCGACGAAGGGGAAAGCGGGGAGGCACACGCGCGCACGAGCGCGACGCGTGTGATATACACACGACACGACGTAACGGCACGCGACGGGCTCGGTTCGGCGGACCTTTCGGCCTCCCCCCCGTCGTCGTCGTCACTCCCCGGCTCCGACGGCCCGGCACCGCGCCGCGAGCGCGTTCCCGATCGCCTCCGTCTCCCCGAGCGTCTCGGCGATCGACGCGACGATCTTCCCCGCGACGGCCTCGTACGTCTCCGCGCTCGGAACCGCGCGTTCGCCCCCCTCGCCGCCGTCGCTCTCCTCCCCGCTCGTGCGCGCGAAGTCCCGGAACCACGCCCTCGCGCGCCTCGCCGCCTCCGCCGCCGCCGCGCCCGTCGCCGCCTCCGCCGCGCGCGCCGCCGCCTCCGCCACCTCGCGCGCGCCCTCCGCCACGACCGCGGCCGCGCGGCGCGCGGCGTCTCGCGCCTCCGGTCGGGATCGGGATCCCGATCCCGATCCCGATCCCTCCCCTCGCGCGGCGGCGGCGCCGGCGAACGCGGAGACGACGGCGAGCGCGTCCCCGCCGAGGCTTGCGACGACGAGGTGCGCCTCCGGGACGACGCCCCGAGCGGCGAGCCGCGCGATCGCGTCCTCCGCCGCCGCCGCGCCGGGTTCGGCGCCTCCCTCGCCTCCCTCGCCGACGCGCAGCCCCTCCGCCGCCGACGCGCACGCGTCGCGGAACGCGGCGGCGAACGCCTCGAGCGCCCCCGAGCGCGTCTCCCCCGCCTCCCCCGCTTCTTCCTCGAGGAGGCTCGCGCACGCCCCGATCGCGGCGTCGGCCACCGCCGCCCACCGCGCCGTCGCCGGCGCCGCCGCGCGGAGCGTCGCGCGGAGCCCCGCGGCGTCCTCCGACGACCCGTCCGGGTCTTCCGAGAGTCCGTCGAGCGTTCGGAGCGCGCCGCGCAGCGCCGCGGCCGAGTCCGCCGCCGCCGTCCTCCGCGCTGCCGCCTCGGAACCCCCCGCCGCGTCCTCCGAGTCCTCCGCGCGTCCTCCGCATTCGAACGCGTCGCGGGTCGCGACGGCGAGCAGCGCGCGCCTCCGGAGCGCCGCCGTCCACCCCGCGCGGTGCGCGACGGAGGCCCCCGCGCCGACGCCCGCGTCGTCCGCGCCGCCCGCGGGGACCCGAAGGTCGCCCGGGAGGTCGCCCGGGACCCGCCCCGCCCCCCCGACCCCGCCGCGCCACCAGTCCGCCGCCGCGCACGCGTCCGCGCCGAGGTGAGGCGGCGCCCACGACGGGTTCAGGGAGAGGTCCTCGTCGTGCCGGAACCACTCCGGCTTCCGCGCGAACGAACACCTTCCCGCGCGCGCGTCCGAGACGGGGCCCAAAACCCGCGACTCCGCCTCCGCGGCGCGCGCGCGCAACGCCGCCCCGAGCGCGCCCGCGGGAAGTGTTTCGTCGTCGCCGGGGCGCTCGAGGGGCGCCGCCCAAACCCCGCGGAACGTCGCGTCGGCGTCGACCAGCGCCCACGCGGCGAGCGCCGACGCGCGCTCCAGCCGGTCGCGGAACGCGCAAAACTCGAGCGCCGCGGCGAACGTCCCGTTCTCGTACGCGCGGACCGTCGCGTCCGCGACGTCCCTCTCCGCGTCGGCGCGAAGGATGGCGGCGCGTTTCGCGTGCGCGGAGGCGACTTCCGGCCCCGACCCGCCGCACGCGATCGGGAGCGCGACGTGCGCGAGGGATACCATCTGGATGTTCTTGCAGTCCAGCGGCGCGAACGCGGCATCCGCCGCGTTCGCCGCGCCGAGAAGCGTCAGCGCCGACACCAGCGCGAACCGAAGCCGGGCGTGGTTCGGGCTGCGCTCCAGCGCCTCCTCGCACGCGGCGGCGACGGAGACGAACGCGTGGACGACCGCCGCCGATCCGTTCGACGATCCGGGGTCGGCGTTCGGGTGTTTCGTCGTCTCCGCGAGAATGAAACTCGCCTCCGAAGCCGCCTCCGCCGCGAGCGCCTCCGCGGCGAGGAGCGCCAAGCCGTCGGCGGCGGTCGGCTCCCGCGGGTCCCCGCCGCCGACCACCTCCCGCGCCGCGCGGTGAGACGCGAGCATCGACGCCGCGAGCGCGCGCCCCGCCCCGCGCGCGAGCGCCGGCGCGCCGAGGCCCGAGCACGCGCCGCGCGCCGCGCCGGCGACGGTCCGGTCGCGCCAGGACCCGCCGAAGAAGCCGAGCGTCGAGCGAATCGCCGCCGCCGAGGCGAACGCGCGGAGGTCGCGAACGCTCGCGAAGGGGGTCGGGTTCGGGTTCGCTCGCTCGTCGAACGCGCGGCGCAGCTCCTCCCCCAGCAGCGCGGCGGCCTCGCCGCCGCGTTCGCGGAGCCGCTCGGCGTAAGGGGCGAGGTCGCTCGCGCAGCTCGTCCAGTCGCCGAACCGGCGCCAGTGCTCCGAAATCGCCGAGGCGAGCGACTCGGACGACCCGCCGCGCCATTCCACCTCGACCGCGAGGAGGTACGCGCCCCGACCGACCGACCGCGGGCCCCCGGCGGCGTCCGCGGCCTCGCGCAGCTCGCGCTGAAACGCGCGCCCCGCGTCCAAAAACGCCGCGCCGCCCCCCCCCCGGGGCGCGCCCGCCCCCTCCGCCCCCTCCGCCGCCGCGCCCGCGCCTCCCCCCGCGGGCAACCACCTCGACCCCCGCGCGGTCTGCGCCCTCGGGTCCGAGGTTCCGCCGCCGGGCCCGGGCGGGGGCTTCCGCTCGACCGCGGGTCGCGTCCCGGGCATCACGAGGCACAAGGCCGAGCTCATCGCGTGCCAATCGTCCGGCGCGAGGGTCAAGACGTCGCGCCATCGGGCGAGCGCGGAGGCGGAGTCGCCGACGGCTTCGTGCGCGGCGGCGACGAGCGCGGCGCGCTCGGCGGGCATCGGGACGCACGTCTCCGCCGCTTCGCTCAGGAGGAGGGCGAGGACCTGGTCCGGGCACGCGGCCTCGCGGAGGGCGCGCAGGTGCACGAGGAACGCCTCGCGCGTGGTCACGACGCCGGAGGCTCGGAGCTTGGCGCACATGGCGCACGCGAGTTGGGCGAGCGAGGGATCGTCGCGGCACCGGAGGAGCATCGCGCACACCGCCCACGTGATGTGGTTCGGGTGGTTCGTGAGGCGGTAGAGCTTCATCGCGCACTGCTGCTGCTTGACGTGCGAGCGCGAGCGCGCGTAGCAATCGTGGAGGGCGCGGAGGTACTCGGGGTTCCGAGGCGCGCTCGAGGACGCCGCCTCGAACATCGCCTCAGGCTCCGCGGTCGCGCCGACGTTCTTGTAGTACAAAGCGAGCGTGTTGATGACGGCGTCGTCCGTCGGACCCTCGAGCCGGACGGCCTCGCACAGCGCGTGGCCCTCCGGCCGCGAACCGGAGCGGGACAGGACGATGCCCTTCAGGACTCGCGCGATCTGAAGCGTGGGGTGCTTCGCGAGCAAATCGCGCTCGATCGCGCGAAGCGCGCCCTTGTGGTTGCGGCCGTCGATCATCTCGTAGATGGCCTCCAGCTTCCGATGCAGCGCCATCGTCATCACCGGGGCGGCCGCGTCGGCGGCCGAAGAAGAATTCTTCGGTCCCATCGCGGGGGGCGAGGGCGCGCGATCGCCCCCCCCCGAGGGCGCGCGGGGGAGGTCTGCGCGAGGAAGGCGCGCGGCCGCCGATATTCGTCCCGCGGAAAAGCGCGCGTGACGCGACGACGACTCCGGACTGCTCGCGCATCACGTGTCGATGCCCGCATTCAGTGTGCTGCTGGCCTCGCGCTTTCCCGGCCCGGGGTCGGTTCGGCCTTTCCGAAGCTGACGGCGCCCCCACACCACACCAACCGACGCCCTCCACATCATGAGCTGGCAATCTTACGTCGACGATCACCTGATCGGGACGGGTCACGTGACCCAGGGGGCCATCTGCGGCGTCGATGGCGCCCTCTGGGCCGCCTCCGAGGGCTTCAACGTGCGCGTCCCTCCCGATCTCGAACGTTGGATGCTGCTTTTTATTCGTTGGACCGGCCGATCTGACGCCCCCCCTCTCCCCCCCGCGCGCGCAGGTTTCCCCCGAGGAGGTGCAGAAGATCGTGGCGGGCATGGAGGAGCCCTCCGGTCTTCAGGCAGGAGGCGTCTTCGTGGGCGGCGAGAAGTACATGTTCATCCAGTCCGACGACCGCATGGTGGCGGGCAAGAAGGTGCGTTTCGGTGCGCGCGCGATCGGGTCCACGCTCGAGGCACGCGGACGAGCCGCGACCCCGCCCTTCGCGACGCGATGGCCGCGCTCGCGACCCCGCGCGCGTCACGCTCGCCCTCCCCGCGCCCCGCGCCGACCTCTTCCCCCGCCCCCCCGCCCCCCGCCCCCCGCGGCCCCCTCGCGGCGGCGCCCGGGCGGGCCCCGTCGCCTCGCTCTCCTCGTCTCCCCGCTCATCCGCGTCCCTCCCGTCCCTCCTCGACGTGAAATCTCCCGTCGCGCGCTTCGCCTTGCTCGCAGGGGAGCAACGGCCTGTTCGCGAACAAGGCGATGACGTGCGTCGTCATCGGCACCCACGACGAGAACATCCAGGGCGGGAACTGCAACACCTGCGTCGGGAACCTCGCCGACTACCTCATGAACAACGGCATGTGAACCGCGCGACGCGCGATTTCCGCTCCCCTCGACGGCGGGCACCCTTCGGGGAGGTGTCCGGGTGGCGGGACGACGAGGGGTCGGCGTGGGGACGGTGGGCGAACGGTTTTCACGGTTGACTCGGATGAGCGTCACGCTGCCGGTCTCTCTCTCCGCTCGCTCGCGTTTCGTTTCGCTCCGTTCATCAGTCCCGGTTGGTCAGCTTCTGCAGGTTGTCGTTGATGACGCGAAACGGGTTGAACCCCGGCCCCGCGCCCGCCTCGTCCTCCTCCTCCTCCCCCGCGCTCTCCGCGGCCCTCTTCTTATCCCTCTTCGCCTGGCTCTCCGGCGCGACCGTTCGCACGGTTCTCTCGACGCCGTACTTCGCGAGCGTCTCCGAGGCGACGTACCCGAGGTACTTGCTCGCGTCTTCCGTCTTTTCGATCTCGCCCTCCTCCTGGAAGTTGCTGAGCTGCGCCTCCGTGAACCCCCCCTCGCGGTTCGTCCCGCTGCGCGCGACGCGGAACACCAGCCACGCCCACAGACCGCCCTTCTCCGCGTCGTCCTCCTCCGGCGCGCTCCCGAACACCGCGTCCAGAAGCCTCACGACCGGGTTCCGGCCCTGGACGAACCGGCTGAGCCGAGCGCCCGTCGCGCTGCTCCGCTTCTCCCGCGTCTTGCACATGAGTGACTTGCACAGCTCCCAACCCGCGCGGTCCTCCGCGTCCAACACCGCGAACCCCTCGGCGTCCGGGCCGTTTCCGCTCGTCACGCGCTTCGGGAGCTTGTTCCTCCAGTCCGTCAGGCTCTCCCCGTTCTCCTCGAGCGTCCGCCGGAACGCGATGAGGTTGTTATCGCTCCTCAGCGTCGGGAGGCACATCTGCAGCAGCGTCACCCCCGCGCTGTACGAGTCGAACCGGTCCGGGACGTTGAGCTGCCACAGCGCCGGGGAGAGCGCCAGCGCCACGGGCGTCGCGGGCGCCTCGGGGGTCTGCGTGCTCATGATGTACTCCTCCGGGCCGCTGAAGCGCGGGTCGAGGATGAACTCCTTGGGCTGGTAGTTGAACCCGAACCGCAGATCCGCGGCGGCGCCCAGGTCGATGAGCTTGAACCGCCCAGCCTGGGGGTCGAAGATCATGTTCTCGGGCTTGACGTCGCGCAGGATGATCCCCGTCGCGTGCGCGGCGCTGAGGTTCTCGAGGATCTGCCCGAAGATCGTGGAGATGATCTTCGCCTTGCGCTTCACCCCGCGCGGCTCCCCCTCGATGGCGACGCCGCCCGTTTTCTTGAACAAAAAGGGCTCGACGTTGTACGGGAACTCCTTGTCGTTCATGAGCTGAAACAGCGTCTCGCTCCCCTCGAACTTCCACACGATCCACAGCGGGTCGTCCTCCTCGTCCGCGCCGTTGCTCCCGATCGCCGCGTCCCTGGCGCGCTTCCAGATGCTCCCCTCGCTCGGACGGTTCTTCCCGGAGCTCTCCTTCGGCCCGTAAAACGCGCCGCAGTAGCTCGCGATCGCCCCGGGGCACGCGCGCTGCAGCCGAGAATTCGTCCAGATCTCCGCCTCGCCGTAATCTTTGCACCGCTTCAGCACGTACGACTGACCGTCGCTCACGCCCGTGGCCTTATACACCACCCCGAACCCGCCCTCGCCGAGCTTAGCGCCCAGGACGAAATCGTCGATGCTGTATCGCTTCTGGCCCAACAGCGGGCGTAAGATGTAGTAGTCCAAAAAGCCCCCCGCGACGCCGGGGGTGATGGTCAAGTACGTCCCCACAAACGCCAAGATGCCCAAGCCCACGGGGGTGAACAGAGGCGCGACCTCGCCGCGGAGCTCGTAGTCGAGCGTCGAGCGGTAAATCTGATCGCCGCAGTTTTGAATCTGTCGACGGTGTCGAGACCAAACGAAGGGGAGGTGATGGGTGACGACGGGGAGATCGAAGGCGTCAGCGCGAGGAGAGTCGCGAGATGGGATCGATCGAGCGATCGAAAGAGATCGCGACGTCATTCGTTCCACGGACGACGGGAATGGGGGAGGGGGGAAGCGCGGCTCGACTCGGGGGAGGCACGCGCGCGCACCGTGCAGGGCAAGCCGACGCCCGCGGCGATGTCCGAGATGGCCTGGGCGGCCTCGGGAAGGGAACCGGCGCGAACGGCGACGGCGCCTCGGCGCGCGCCGACGCGGCGCGCGGGTCGAGCGCGCACGCGCGCGGCGACGACGGCGTGGCGCTGGCGCAAACCTGCTGCTCCCCGGGGGATCGGGTTCGCGCGCGAACGCGCGCGGGCCCGCGAGGCGGTCGCGCCGGTCGCAGCCGCGGGGGCGAGCATCGCGACGGTCATGAGAGCGAACGTCCGGTGACGCGCGCGGGGTCACGCGCCCGCGCCGTGGTCCAGTGATCCAGCACCGGCGCGCGCCCCCCCGAACGCGAACCTCGCACAGTCAGCACGCGAGCGCGAGGAGACGCCAGCTGGTGCTGAGCATATCCCCGGCGAATCCCGTCATCAGCGACGACGACGTGCCGGCGAATTTTTGTGTGAGGGAATTAGACCGTCATCGACGAATCCCCGAGGGATTTTTTTTTTGGGGTCAATTCCCCGTCATCATGGTTCAGTCCCATTACACAGGGCGGCGAGTCGTTCGTGGCGGGTGTGGTACCTGCATTTTCCAAGGGCCTGAAAAACTCGTCCGCTCGCGCCTCTCCCACTCCCGCCTCGTTGAGTTCTATCTCTCTTCGATCACTCGTCGTCCTCGTCGTCCTCGTCCTCGTCGTCGTCCGCGCCGTACCGCGCGATGATATCGGCGTCCGCGGCGACGGCGGCGACGGGTGCGGCGACGGGCACCGCCCCCGGCTCGCGCCCCGTGGGGAGTTTGAGGAGGTAGTACACGAGGTTCACGAGGATCGCGGTGACGGGCTTGAAGAGGGCGAAGATCGCGAGGAGGGCGACGAAGACGCCGAAGGCGCCCATCGTGCGAATCCTGTCCCCGAAGCTGCCGTCGCCGCCGCCGCCGCGGCGCCCGAACCCGCCGAACCCGCCGCCGCCGAACCACCCGCCGTCGCCGTCGTTCTCCTTGAGGATGTCGGCCGAGCCCCCCAGCGCGCCCATCAGCGCGCGCTTCGCCGCGTCCTCCTTCTTGCCCCGCGCGACGACGCGATCGCCGCGGCCGCATTCGCGCTTAGCGAATCGTCCTCCGCCGGTACCCGCGCCCGGGGCCGAGGCCGAGACCGCGCGCGGCGCGCGGACGGCCCGAGGGCGCGCCGCCGCGCGAGAAAGCGCCGTCGTCGCGAATCCGCCGACCGCGAGCATCTTGTTTCGTTTCTCGCGACGACGGAAAGACCGCGCGTTCGCGTCGCTCGTGAAGTCGCGTCCGGACCGGCCGTACGAGGGATCGAGCGCCGCGGGATCGGGCGATGCGCGAGCGCGTCGGTGGAGACCCGGCGTCCGCGGAAGTGCGGGCTCGTTCCGAGCGCGAGGGGGATGGAAAAAGCGAGTCCCCGGTCAGGATAAAATCCGGCGCACCTTGGATGATGAGAGGCACGAGACCCGCCGTGGAGTCGAGCCTCGTCACCGGTCGACGCTCGGGTCACGTCGCGATCGGGTGCGATGAAAACGATCGCGCTGAGCCGTCGCGTCTCGTCGATGAAGCGTCGAGACACGACAGACGGCCACGCGTCGCCCGAGCGCCCACAACCCCCGCGCGCCGCGACGCGCCGCCTCGCGCCCGGGAGACCACCGCCCTCGCTCACGCCCCCGCGCCCGCCATGTCATCGCTCGCGTCCGCTTCGCTCGCGTCGGCGGCCTCGCGCGCGCCCACCCACCGCGCGCGAACCCGCGCGTCGTCGTCGTCGTCGAGCCTCGCTTCCCCCCGCGAAGCTCGCTCGCGATCGCGCTCCCGAGGCGCGACCGCGGCTCGCGGCGCGATCATGTCCCCCACGCTCGAGAGCGCCACCGAGAGCTCCCCCGGCGCCGGCGGAAACCCGGTGAAGCTCGTGGCGGTGGTCCCCGGCGGGGGCGCGCCGTCGTTCCTCCCTTACCCCCCCGGGTTGCCCGAGACGCATCGCTTCGGCGGGCCCGGGACGCCCGGGCCGGACTGGATGGAGGTCATGTCCCACATGGCGCTGCGGCTCAGCTGGACGGACCCCGGGTTCGCCATGGACGTCTTCGCGCACGACGCGGACGCGGATCTGATCGCCGCGAGCGCCGCGGACGCCGACGTCTTCGTCGTTTTGGACGTGAAGGACGATCGAACGTGCGCGCGACTCGCGGAGCTCCTCGCCGGCGTCCCGACGGGCGCCGCGCTCGGGTGCGGCCCCGCGCTGGAGAAGACGTGCCGGGTCGTGTTCCAGCCGCTGAACGAGATGAGGGAGATGCAGGCGCGCCTGAACCCGTGGGGGAGGGCGAGCAAGGACCTCCGCCTCATGGAGCAGGTCAAGGGTCTGTTCGAGCGGAAGAACCATCTCGATCTGTTGTTTCTGCACCTGCTCCTCATCGACGCGAGCGGCACGCGCGTGCCCGCGGTGGACATCAACCAGGACCTGAACGTGGGGAACGTGTGGTGCATCGCGAGCAACTGCAACAAGCAGCTGCTGGCGTGTTACGGGAACGACCTGTGCAAGAAATCGTTGGACTGCATCGACGGGTGCGGGCTGAACGACCAGGTGTGCACGTACACGTGCATCCGCAGTTACCAGAACGACCAGTTCCAGATGCTGTCGCGGTGCATGCTGCACAAGCACAACTGCCTGGGGAACGACGCGATCCGGCCGGAGCTCCCGGAGGTGCTGCCGATGCGAACGTTCCGGGGCGAGCCTCTGACGCACGACGCCGCGGAGGCGATCATGCAGGGGTGGTACGGCGACGGCCCCGGGGCGAAGCCGTACAGTTGGCTCGCCGTCGCAGGGCAGAACCCGGCGTACGACCACTTCCCGTGCCAGTACCAGATCTGGTACCGCGGGAAAGCCAGAGGGTCGTTCTGGTACAACCCGGTGTTCAAGGTTCAAACCCTGGACGGCGAAGAGGTGTGGCGCAGGAGCGACTACAGGTGCAAGCGCGGGGACGTGCCGGGGACCTTCTACTTCTCCTTCATGGACAACGGGGTGACGAGCCTGGAGTACTGGAGGATCGTCGACGCCGCGGACGACCTGTCGTGGTCGCTGTATTACTACGCCGGCGCCGCGAAGGTGGCGGGGCAGGCGTACATCGGCGCGGTTCTGGCGACCAAGGACGGGGCGTGGCCGGCGGAGAGGGAGCTTCCGCGGATCGAGAAGAGCCTGTGGGAGGGGTGCGGGGTGAAGCTGTGGGAGATGTGCGAGGTGGACAACTGCGCGTGCGGGGGCGCGCCGCTCGAGCCCTACCACGAACCCGTGCTCATGCCCTCGCTGATCGAGTAGTCGCGCGCGATGAACGAGAAAAGAGAAACACTACCGCGTGAACGAAGAAGTCATCTCGCAGACGTCCGATTAAATGAAAGGCTCCCTATGTACAGCGGGCGCGGCGGGGGTGACCCCGTCGCGGCTCGACACCAGAGTATCCATGCGCTTTTTCGTCATTAGCGTCGGCCGGGAGTGTTCTCGAAGGGATCGGGGTTGGGGTAGCCCGACTCGTCGTCCCTGTGGCCCTCCGCGTCGGCGTAGACGATATCGCCGTTCTCGTCGACGTCGCCGGTGTCGACCTTCACCTCCACGCCGGACATCTCCTCGTGCGTGGGGTTCTCGAAGATGCCATTCGTCACTCCGTTGGCGATGTCCTCCATGATGTTTCCGGTCGCCTTCACGGGGCCCGCGGGGGGCGCGACGTGGTGCGCCACGACGGGAGGAGCCGCCGGGGCCTCGGTGTCCACCATGAAGTGATCGTAGAGCAGCATGCCGCCGATGACGAGGACGAGGAAGCCGAAGATGTACGCGGCCGAGGTGGCCCACGACTGCGTCTTCTTTTCGGGGGTGTTACCCGGGATGGCCTCGACCGAGGCGGGCGCGGCGCCGTACCCCGTCGTGATCACCTTGCCGTCCTTCGTGGTGCCCGCCTCGACGTCGGTCATTGTGACGCAACGAGAAAAGGAGTCCCTCTAGGAAATCGAGAGAGGAGACGAACGTCGAGTGCGCTCGTCGGGATGCGCGCGCTCGAGCGACGAGGCGGACGATTCCCTCGCCGGCGATGTTGTAGAACCTGCCTAGAGACTAGCGACGGTGGCAAAGACTGAGAGAAAAAGAGGATTCCCAGACCGTCGTCGTCAAGGAAACGCCAAAATCTTTGCTCTTGTAACCTGAAATGGGACCCACGAATTTTAAACCGTCAACGACGGTTCGTTTCGCGCCACGTGATTTTTTTTCTCGGAATTTTCCTTCGAGCGCTCGTCGCACTGCTCGCTGGTTCAAGCAGTGGGCAATTATGATGATGAGACGGAGGAAATCCGTCGAGAAAAAGTGTCGTTCGTTGATACCGTCCCTCCCCCCCTCACCTTGGGGGGGCGCGCCTGGGCCTGGGCGCGCCATGACGGTCGCGGCTGCGGTCCCCGGGGTCTGGCGCCTCCCGACCGTCGCCTTGGGCGCGCGCGACCTCCGGCGCGAGCTCGCTTCTCGCGCGACGCGCATCCCCTGCTCGTCGGATGTCGGTCGTCGCGCGCATCGCGTGCCACGTCGGACGACTTTCCCCGCGTTCCCCCGCCGCGGCAGGTTCACCCCCCTCGCCTCCTCTCCCCGCGGCGAAGAGACGGACGACCTCATCGCTCGCGCACCCCCTCCGACCGGCGCGTCCGTCTCCTCTCCTCGCGGCTCTCTCCGCGACGAACGTGGCGACCGCGCGAGTCATCACGAGGGCGGTCATCGTGAGGGCGGCGGCGATTGGATCCCGCTCACCCTCCTCGCGGCGGCGGCCATCTTCGTGTGCTACGCGGACCGGAGCAACATCAGCACGGCGATCATCCCGATGGCGCGGCAGTACCACTGGGATAAGGTCGCGGAGGGGGGCGTGCTGAGCGCGTTTTTCTACGGGTACGCGTTGACGCAGATTATCGGCGGGCGGCTCGCCGATCGCTTCGGGGGCAAGCGCGTCTTACTCCTCGGTGTGTGCGCGTGGTCCCTCGCGACGTTCATCACCCCCGAAGCCGCGGCGTTGGGCGTCGCGCCGCTCGTCTTATCGCGCGTTGCGCTCGGCGCGGGCGAGGGCGTGGCCTTCCCGGCGGTGCACGCGCTGATCGCGCGGCACGTCCCGCGGGCGCGGCGGACCACCGCGGTGGCGACGGTGACGGCGGCGAGCTACGCCGGCGCCGCCTTCGCCTTCGGCGTCACCCCGGCGCTCGTGGAATCCTCGGGGGGCTGGGCCAACGCGTTCTACGCCTTCGGCGCGGCCGCGGTCCTCTGGGTCCCGGCGTGGATCCCGGCGCGCTTCGAGGCGGTGCGCGAGGTGGAAGACCTCGCGAGAGACGCGGAGGACGCGGAGGACCTCGGGGCGAACGCGGCGTCGGCGATTCGCGGCGGCGGCGCGCGACGCGGCTCCTCCCCGTGCGACGACGTCTCCTCCGTCTCCTCTCTTCCCTCCACCTCCGCGCCCTCCCCGGCCTCCGCCGGCGGATGGTTCGACGAGTGGAGGGCCTTGGTGTCGACTCGGCAGGTTCGGGCGATTTGCACGGCGCAGTTCGCGCAGAGCTGGGGCATGTACGGCCTCCTCGGTTGGCTCCCGACGTATTTCGAGGAGGCGCTCGGCGTCGAGATGAGCGCCCTTCCCGCGTTCACGGTGCTGCCCTACTTCATCCAGGGCATCGTCGGCGTCGGATCCGGTCTCTTCGCGGACGCCCTCATCCGCGAGCGGCGCGTGAGCGTGCTCTTCGCCCGACGCGCGTTCCAGGCGGCGGGCATGGTGGGCCCCGCGGCGTGCCTGTGCGCCGCCGCGTGGCTCGGCGGCGCGAGCGGCCTCGACGCCGCCTCGAAGACGCACCACGCCGCCTTCTTCGTCGACCTCGGCCTGGCCCTCAGCGCCCTCACGCTCGCGGGGGTGAGCGTCTCGCACCTCGACGTCGCGCCGCGGCACGCGGGCCTGGTCTTCGCCACGGGGAACACCTGCGCGACGCTCGCGGGGGCCGTCGCCGTGCCCTTCTCGGGGCTCGTCCTGGAGAGGACGGGGCAGAACTGGGGGGCGGTGTTCGGGATCATCGCCGCGGTGTACGTCGTGGGGGCGGCGGCGTGGTGCGCGTGGGTCGGGGTCGAGCCCGTGGAGGCGGACGCGCTGGGAGAGGGGGCGGGGGAGGAGGCGGCGGCGGGGTAAGAGACGGGGAGCGAATCAAGGTATTTTTCAAGGTCTCATACTCTAGACTAGTCTATGAACGTGTATCGAGTCATGAAAAAACGAATCCCGTTTTTTTTTGGGACTGGAAGCCTGTGTACGACGGGCGACGAAATTCTCGAAACGTTCGCCGCGGCGTCGCGCCCCGTCGCAACGACTTCCCGCGGCGCGCTCTCATTGTCCCGCCGCGCTCCGGGCTCCCGAGCGCGATGGCCATGCAGCCACCCAAGCCGAAGTTGGGGGTTGACCCCGCGCGCAGTCGCGATATCATGGACGATATGGTCAACGCGGTGCGTCCGGACGCGCGATCGTTCGCCGCGCGTCGCCCCCGCGGCGTCGCCATCCGGTTTGAAAACGAACGTTCCCCCGCGCGACAGCCCGCGACTGAGTGCCCCTCCGCCCCACCCTCCCTCCCCTCCCCCGATCCCCGCAGGTGGAGACCTACGTCGCGGACGGGTTCGACGCGTTCGAGGAGTGTCTGAACCAGGAGCTCGGCGACGACGACGCGACGACGGCGGCGCTGAAGCAGGGCCTCGACGTCGTGTACAAGGCGGCGCAGGAGCGCATCGACGAGCACTTCGGGCGGTTCGCCGAGCACGCCGGGAACGCGTGCTTCGCCGTACCCAAGGAGCTGCTGCAGGCGCAGGACCTGGCGGAGAACCTCCCGTCGTGCTCAGCGGAGGAGGAGCGCGTCCTCGATGAGCAGCTCAGGGCGCTGCGCAAGCGCGTGGCGCACGCGGTCGCCACGCGCGAGCACTGCGACGCGCAGAGGGAGGCATTGGAGGCGGAGATTAAGGACCACGCGTCGGTGGTGGAGCAGCTTCGCGCGGGGAAAGAAAACGCCGTCCTGGGGAGCGTCAAGGGCGGGCGCGCCGGCGTCGAGTCCGCGGCGGCGGCGGTCGTGGCGGCGGCGAGGCAGCTCCAGCCCCTGTTGGAGCAGGCGGAGGAGATGCAGCGGACGGGCTTCGCCTTCTCCGACGACAGCGGCGTCGTCCCCGGCGAGACGGAGCCCGCGGCTGCGGCGAAGGCGGCGCTGCGGAGGCACTTCGCCAAAGGAACCAGCCTGGAAGTGCTCAAGTCCATCAACTCCAGAATCAACGCCAGGAAGGCGGCGGAGGCGGAGGGGGCGGATGACACGGCCAAGGCGTGAGGGGGATCGCGAGACGACGAAGTGTGCATCCGGGGAAACTGTACGTATCATCATCAGAGACTTGAACGTTCGTTTGTCGCGTCGCGTCGCGTCGCATTCGTCATCTTCTCGACCCGCCTCGCGTCTCTCGTCCTTCCCTCAGAGGACGCGCTCTTTGTAGGAAGCCCCCGGCATGCCGTTGGGGAAGACGTTCCTCTTCGCGAACCGTTCCCACTGCACCTTCCCGAAGTCCAGGACTTGGAGCACGACGTTGGCCCTCTTCCTCTTCCCCCCGCCGCCGTTCATGTCGGCGAAGCCTCCGTACGGCGCGCCCGCGGGGCCGCCGTTGCCCATCCCTCCTCCCAACCCCCCGGTCGCGCCGGCGCTCTCCGAGGCACCGCTGAGACCGCTCCCCGGGAGCACGGACTCGTTCGCGGCGAGGGAGATGAAGAATCCGAACGGCACGATCCAGACGACCATGAGGAAGAAGCCGAGGAGGTACTCCATGCTGTAATAGACGTGGTCGTCGCCTCGGAAGTGGCGCATCCACGCGAAATGGTTGGCGATCAATAACGCCACGCTCGCGAGGAACTCGGGGCTGCTCATCTCGATGAACGGGAACCGCCGGAGCAAGGAGTTGTACGCGCACAGAGCGGCGATGGACAAGCCGCAGCACAGGAAGGGCAAGCGATCGATCACGAGCAGGGCCAGGTCCAGCGCGATGGACACCTGGATCGAAATCTTCAACACGCGCTTCGTCACGCGCGTGTACTCCTCCACCATCTCCGCGAGGTAGTACAGACCCGTCGCGAGGCACACCGCGACGAAGACGAGGAACAAGTACCCGCCCGCGTAGACGACGAGGTTGGAAAGGAAAGGCATCGCGCGAGATCAACCGTCAGAATGACCGCCGGTGTCCGACCTTCGATCCGCGCGACGATCGAGAGGCCACGGTGATCTCGCGCGCGCGCGGGGCGGATCTCGCGCGACGAGGGCACGCGGCGAGGGAACGAGCCGAGCGTCGGATCACGCGAGGCGAACCGATGAGGCGATGCGAAGGAGGCGCGACGGAGGCGCGTTCCGTGGGACTCGGTCGAGTGAGCGGAGGCGCGGAGAGCGTTCCTGGCTATGGACCGAGGGAGAAGACGGCTCTCGCGTGACGCGCGAGCGCCATCCGTATGCGATCCGCATCTCTCGGTTCACGAGTGGGCAACACGACGGAAAGGAGGTTCACGGTGAGCGACGGTGGAAGGTCTAACGAACCGTCAAAAGGCGCGTCTCAGGTCGAACGCTGTTGTGGTGTCTCGATTTGGCAAATGTTGGTTGCGTGACAACATCTGACGGGCGGCGGCAAGGCTGTGCGGGCGACCGTCGGTCGAACGCGCGCCAAGCAAGACACTGTCGAGGGAGCGGGCGAGGCCACGGGCGGGGGTGCAGCGCCTGCGAGGATCGACACGCGGGGCCGGCGCGGTCGATTCACGAGGTCCTCGCCGAGCGCGGCGCGAGGAACCGCGCGCGTCGGAGCTACGATTTTTGGGGCAGGTGCAGAGGAGCGCCGCGCACAGGCGCGTGTCTCGGGAGGGCACGGGATGCGAAGGAACTCGCCGGACGAGTGGTCGGACGAGGATTCCGAAACGCCCTGGGGCGAGGAAGAGATACTCACGAACGAGGTACGCGATCGCGCGCGCGTGAACGCTCGACGAACGCATCGCCGCCGCCGCCGCCGCTCGGCGCCTCGTCGCGCAATTCCGTAATACGCCGGTGTCGACATGTCCCGCGAATCGATGTTGAACTCGCTCCTCCCCTCCCCTTCCCCGCAGGCGCGAACTCCGAAGCGGCACGCCTCGAACGCGGTCGTTCCCATCGGCGATTCCGCGAACGGCAAGGTGATGTTGCGAAGTCCCAGCGCGGTGGTGCCCCTGGGCGTGCCCGCGGGCGAGCCGTGGGTGGAATCCGAGTCACCCGCGGGGCCCGATGGTGACAAGGAAATGGGTGGGGGTTTCTTTCACGCGAAGACCGGCTCGTTGCGACGCTCAGACGCCGTCGTCGGAAAGGGCGGACGCGGGGGCGACGAAGATTCGGACGCGGCCGCGCGGGAGGGGATCGTGGCGGCGAAGCAGAAGGAGCTGTACGGGATCATCGCCGAGCGCCACGACCCGATGGCGGTGAAGTCCCCACCGTTTGGGATGGTCCATCCGCTCTCGCCGTTCATGCGGCGGTGGGACCTCATCAGCGTGTGGCTCCTGCTGTTCACCGCGCTCGTCACGCCGTTCGAGGTGGCGTTCATCGCGGACGACCCGTTCTCGCCGATGTACTTCGTGAACTTGGTCGTGAACCTGGCGTTTTTCTTCGACCTGTGCTTAAACTTTTGCCTCATGTACTATGACCCTCGGGAGCAGAAGATGATCAGCGACCGCAGGAAGGTGGCGAAGCGGTACCTGCGCGGGTTCTTCTTGATCGACCTCGTCTCCGTGATGCCGTACGACGACATCACCCGCATGACAGGCGGGAGCAGCAACCTGAAGATCCTCCGCGTCGTGAGGATCATCCGCCTCGCGAAGCTCTTGCGAATCCTGCGCAGCGCGAGGATCTTCGCGCGGTTCGAGAACAACATGGTCATCAACTACGGCGTATTGAAGCTCACCAAGTTCGTCGTCGGCACGCTGTTCATCGCTCACTGGATGGCGTGTCTGTGGCACCTCATCAAGGTGATCGAAGACGCGGACTGTAACTGGGTGAGCGAGTACTACCACGGCGCGTGCGTGGACCCGGTGGGTTTCCGGGATGAGGACCCGGTGAGCAAGTCGGTGTTTTCGCGGTACATCACGGCGATTTATCTCGCGGTGATGACGACGAGCACGGTGGGGTACGGCGACGTGACGCCGCAGACAGACGTGGAGCGGACGTACCTGGTCTTCGCCATGCTCATCGGGGCTTCGGTGTACGCCTACGTCGTGGGTTCCATCTGCAGCGTCATCGCGAGCATGAACCACCGCGAGACGGAGTTCCAGGAGCTGATGGACTCGCTGAACGCGTTCATCAGGGAGGCAGAGATCCAGGAGGACACCGCGTTTCGCCTGCGGAGTTTCTTCCGGTACCGGCGCCAGCACGGCTCGAGGAAGAGCTGGCACGATCTCCTGGACATGATGTCTCCGAGCATCCGGTGGGAGGTGGCGCATCAGCTCAACGGCGGGTGGATGTCGCACGTCCCTTTTTTCGCGGGCCTGCCTTCGACGGTGTCGATCGAGCTCTCGTTCGCGTTCCAACTCGAGACGTTCCCGCCGGAGGAGCAGATCATCTCGCAGACGGACGAGTCCACGAAGATGTTCGTCATCAAGCAGGGCGTGGTGATGTGCAAAGGCGTGGTGAAGACGTCCTCTTCGCGGCCGTGCTTCGGCGAGGAGATGCTCTGGCGGACGAAGCCGCGGTGCTACCGCGCCGTCTCCCTCACCTTCTGCGACACCTTCACGCTGAGCGAGGGCGATCTCGCCCGCGTTCTCGCCGAGTTCCCGAGCGTCCGGGAGGTGCTGCGGAAATTTTCGGTGCGGAAGATCGTCGCGGAGAAGGTGGTGGAGAGCTCTCGGCTCTGTCGCGACTTTTCGCGGTACATGGCGGAGTTTCGGCGCGTCCACGGCCCGCACCACTCCCCGACGCTGGGCGAGTCGCTCGAGGCGATCACCGTCGCGATGGACGCGCGCGTCAACGCCACGTTCAGCGCCAAGCTCTTACTGATCCGCGTCGCGGAGCCGGAGTATTACGAGACCGTGGATTCCCTCGCGGGCGTCCTGCAGCGCGTGTTCCGCGGGCACCAGGCGCGGAAGCACTATCGTCTGCGGCGGGAGGCGTCCGAGACGGGCGTGCCGCTCGCGCTCCTGGACTCCCGGGCGGTGCAGCGATCGATGACGCAGTCGCTGATGACAAAGAGCGCGAAGGCGGCGGAGCGGGCGAGGCAGGAGGAGGCGGCGCTGGAGGAAGGGAGGGACGGGGTGATGACCCCGCCGGGGAACGCCACGCCCGGTGGGAGGAGGAGGACGTCGAGCGGGTCGGGCGGACCCGGACCCGGGGATGAGATGATGCTCAAGGCGATGGCGCAGAGCGCCAGGGTCGGCGCCGGGGGCGGGTCGAGCGCGGGGGGGCTCCCGGCGCGGCCGAAGCTCTCGGAGGAGCTGATGGAGCTGAGGGATACCCTGATGGAGTCCATGCACAGGATCCTCGAGGAGACGATACGACGCGAGCTCGTCCGGGGGAGGGCGGGGGGGGAGACCCCGCGCGACGCGACGCTCCTCTCGGCGGCGACGGCGGCGAGCGCGTTCAAGCAATCGGTCAAGCGGAAGAGCGCGAAGAAGACCAAGGCGAAGGCGACGCAGCAGTAGGGAAGGAACGCCGGGGGGCGGGGGCGTGCCCTGGTACTAGTGTGGTGTGTATCGTGACCGAAGCCGGACGCACTTTTAGTCGGTCGTGCGCTCGAACGCACGCCTCCGCGCGACGCCGCGCGATGCCACGAAACGGCTTCGCACGACCCAGACGTGAGACTGGCCGGCGGATCGTTTGACCTTCCGGAAGTCGCTCCGACTTCGCGCGCCGCGCGGTGTGGCCCGGTGTTCGATTTTTGGATTTGTGCGCCGGCGGCGATCGTTCCCGCGGGGCTCCACAGCCTCTCGCGCCCGCGTCGCTTCGGTGGGGTCGGACGCGCTCTTCCGACCTTCGGGACGGTAAGCATGGCGGAGGAGCAGCCGCTCGACCGCATCGTGCTTCGCTACCTTCAGAAGCGCGGGTTCAAGGACGCGGAGAAGGCGCTCAAGAGCGAGGCGAAGATTCCGGCGGTGAGCCAGATGGCGCTCGTGCCCCACCTCGGCGCGGACGCGAGCATCGCCGATCACATCCTCTACTACAACGAGGTCGAGTGCGAACCCGCGGCGCTCGTGGAGGGCTATCGACTGTTGCGCGAGTGGGTGCACGGCTCGTTGGACCTGTACAAGGTGCGAACCTCCGCCGCGATCGAAACGCGAGACGTCTCCGCGCGCTTCGTTCCGCGCGGAAACGAACAACCCTAGAAATCTCTGCACGCGCGCGCGCTCCCCCCCCCCCCCGGGGGGGGGTTCGCGCTCACGTCTGACGCCCCCCTCCCCATCACCCCGTCCGACGTCCCCAGCCCGAGCTCATGCGGATTCTCTACCCGATGTTCGTGCACTGCCACCTCTCCCTCGTCAAGCTCGACGCCGGCGCGACCGCGCGCGACTTCCACCGCCGCTTCGCGCCCGATCACGAGCTCCTCCACGGCGAGGACGTGGCGAAGCTCCGCGGGTTGGCCTCCCCCGAGCACGTCGCGTCCGACGCGACCGCGCGGGCGTTCCTCGAGAACAAGCTCCCCGTGCGGTGCTGCGAGTACACGTTCGACCTCCTGATAAAGTACCTGCACTTGGCGAACCAGATGGCTCTGCTCGCCATCCTCAACGCGCGCGTCGCAGTGACGGTGGTGCCCGGCGATCCGAGTCCACGCGAGGACGAGGTCGACGTCTCCGCCCGATCCGCCATCACCGGCGCTGGCCCGCCCAGCGAGATCGACGCTTTCAACCAGAAGCACGCGGGCCGTTGGGGGATCCTCGAGGAGTCCATGGAGATCCGCGCGATGGACGAGTTCGAGGAGGAGCGCCGCGAGGCGGAGAAGGCGGCGGAGAAGGCGGCGGAGGACGCGGGGGGAGACGGCGACAAGGCGGGCGCGAAGGCCGCCCCGTTGTCCAAGAAGAAACAAGCGCAGGAGCGCGCGAAGGAGCGCGAGGAGGAGGCGAAGCGCGAGGCGGAGGCCAAGGCGAAGAGGCAGAGCGGGCCCACGATCGTCCGGAGCGAGATCCCCGTGCCCGAGCTGTCGTACGGCGCGCGGCTCGCCGCGGTGGAGGACATTCGGTACAGGTGCGCCGTCTCCGCGGACGCGCCGCCCTCCGTCGCGTGTTACACCTTCACGCACGCGCACAAACTCCTCAACTGCGCCGCGGTCACCTCCGACGCCGCGCTCGTCGCGGGCGGCTTCGCGGACTCCGTCGTTAGGGTCTGGGACATGAACGCCGCCGCCGGCTCCGGGCCGGAGGGGACGAACCGGGACGTGTACGAGACGGACCCGGAGAGCCGAGCGCGGCGCGCGGCGAGGGACGCCGCGCTCGACGGCGTCGCGAATCCCTCGAGCGCTCCCGGGGGCGACGCGGAGATGACGGACGCGGCGCCGATCGATCCCGAGGGCTCTCGGGGTGGCTCGGGCTCTCGCTCTCGGGGTGGTTCGGGCGCGGGATCGGCGCCTTCTCGCGGCGCGAAGGTGGCGGCGGAGACGCCCTGCGACGAGTACTTCGGGCACTCGTCGGCGGTGCACGGCGTCGACTTCAGCCCCGACGGCGACTTTTTGCTCTCGTGCTCCCGCGACCGGACCGCGCGGGTGTGGTCGCTCAGGCTCAAGACGTGCCTCGCGGCGTACCGCGCGCACACCGCGCCCGTGTGGTGCGCGAAGTGGGCGCCCACGGGGCACTACTTCGCGACGGGGAGTTTGGACGGGACGGCGCGGGTGTGGGCGACGGACGCGTCGGCGCCGCGGCGGGTGCTCGTCGGCCATCTCGGCGACGTGGACTGCGTGGCGTGGCACCCCAACTGTAACTACGTCGCCATGGGGTCCAGCGACCGAACCGTGCGGGTCTTCGACGTCGCCACGGGGGCGTGCGTGCGGATCCTCGTCGGACACCGCGCGGGCGTCCGGGCGCTCGCGATGCGCCCGGACGGGCGATGCGTCGCGAGCGGCGGCGACGACGGGGGCGTGCTGGAGTGGGACCTCGGCACGGGGAAGCCCATCCGCGCGTTCGAGGGACACCGCGGGGCGGTGTACTCGCTCGACTACTCCGGCGGCGTGAAGCGCGACCAGCGCGTCCTCGCCTCCGGCGGCGCGGACGAGACCGTCAGGCTCTGGGACGCGTCCGAACGGGGAGGCGGGGCGACGGAGCGCGCCGGGGGGGCCGTCGCGGGGAGAGAAATCGGGGAGACCTTGCGAACGAAATCGACGCCAGTGGTGAACGTGCAGTTCACCGCGAGGAATCTCCTCATGGCGATGGGCGCGAGAGCGTCGAGCAAGAGGTAGGAGGAGGGGGGGGCGCCGGGGAAGGGGGGGGGGCGAGAGGGAACGAAGGGTCGCGCGTCGGGGCGTCGTACGTGTGATCACCTTCGCGGTATAGTCGTCTGCGCTCGTCTCCGCGGCGGAGTCCGCGACGGAACGGCTCGTCGGCGCGCTCATCGCCGCGCCGGCTGGAGCGTCGCTTCGCCGACGCACTCCAGCTCGGAGCGCCTCTTCTCGATGTCGTTTTTCCACTCCGGCGTCGCGTCTTCCCGGGGGACGCCCGGCTCCAACGCGGGAAGGAGGCAGTCGTACGACTTGTCCGTGCGTCGGCGATTGAGGCTGAGCCTGTCCCACTGCCGACACCCCGTCTCGTCGAAGTCGTCGAGGAGCTTGAAACACCGAAGCCGCGCGAACGTCGCGCCGGCGTCGTCCCTGTAGTACGCCAGCGTCGATCGGGTCGTCGTGTTCGTGCCGAGGCGGCAGGTGTACACCTCGCAGGGGAAACCCGAGCACGCCTCCACGGGCTCGAACGGGTCGGCGGCGGCGACGGCGGCGGCGACGGCGGCGGCGTCCGCGAAGAGGCACGTCACGTTCGAGTTCGGTTCCATCGCGCGCGCGAAGAGGTCGTCCTCGAACGATCCCGGGGGGCCGAACGGCGTGCGGTTGGGAATCGGGCGCCAGTTCCCACCGCCGTACCCGGCCCCGAACCACGGCGGGCCGATGATGTACCCCTGAGGGCCCCAGTACGGGAAGGGAAAAAAACTCCAGGCGCGCGCGTTCGCGCCCTCCGGACGAGGCGCGGCGGAGGAGGTGCTGGTCTCGCGGGGGGCGCGCCCGCGCGAGGTGACGGACGAGGTGGGGAGCCGGTGAGCGACCGCGGAGGCGCGCGAGGCGGGCGCCGCGTGCGATGCCGAGGAGACGGCCTCCGACGCGCCGGCGACGGAGTGCGCCGCGGCGAGGAGTAGGAGCGCGAGGAGGAGGGGCGCGACGGGGCGTCTCCTCTCGGGAGAGGCTGGGCGAGGCATAGGCGAGGACGACGCGCCGGGG
>MDSW01164794.1_pt1 | contig 37200 bp, 19 predicted proteins | sample 811171 | NCBI WGS metagenome assembly MDSW01 (sample SAMN05326641, study PRJNA326480) | marine metagenome | isolation source: seawater | place: Atlantic Ocean: North West | collected 2012 | reverse complement strand
TTCCATGATTACAGTTCGAGGTAATCTATGTGCAGGGGATATTTCTTGTGGATCTAGTTCAATGGCAACAAATGCATCGAGGATTCAATTTACTTGGCAAGCTCCCGGTGATTCATCTCAATTTGGAGATTGTTATGATGGGGCAATGATTAGTGGATATAGTAACATTGATCCATCTTGTGGGGAAGGAATTCTACTAAAGGATAGTATTGATGTCGGTCAAACAAAATTGAATCACGTTTCATTCATCAACACCTATGGTTTGCCCTCTCAGGTTAGTCAAGTGAATAACGAGGTTAGAATTGCTGCATTGGTATTGGATGGTGCAAGCCCCACTCTAGAGGCGTTGAAATTCCAAGGAGTCAACACTACCTCAGTTCTTACTCATAATCTTGCAACACCTACCTTCGTGGGAGGCGAATTTGTGAATGGTGATGACGAGTCAGATGTAGCTGGACAAGGTGTGCAGATTTACGGAGCAGGTACTTCATTTACTCCTGTTGTGATGAATAGCCCCGTGTTTACAGGTAGTGCAAAAGGATGTGGGCAGCAGGATGGAGGGCGACATGTTCTTTGGGCTGAAGATTCATACATCATGATCAATCATGCTTCAGTGTCATCTGGTGATTTTGGATTGAGAATTGATGATTCTGCTGGAACAATAAGTAATGCAGTACTTACAACAACATGTTCGACCATTGACGTCAACGGTCCAAAACGAGTATCGGGTGTAAAAGTCCCTCTTGAAATTACAACTGCAACCCTTAGGCCGGCCGAAGGAGCAGGTTTGACAATTTTCGATGATGCAAAGGTAATCTTTTCAGACTCATCAATTGAAGGAGCATCAGAGGCTTCTGGTATTGCAATCAAGAGTTCTGAGGCTCATATTCACGACAATGTAATCGGGCCAATTGGTAAATGGAATGGAATTTGGCAGTTTGGAAGTTTTGATACAATCATTGAGAACAATACGATTCAAAATACAGCACGTGAACCAATTATGGTTGGAGATTATCATACTGGAGAATCAGGTTCTGGAGGTTTAATTGCAGCACCTTCTCGATCACATGTTGCAAACAATACAATTACTCATGTACCAACTGAACAATGTACGAGTGACCGAGTTTGGGATGATTTGTTGACTCGTGCTTTCTTTTGTCCGGCTGTTCATGTGTACCGTTCTGCATTGACGTTAAAGGACAATGATATTACAATAAACGGAACAGATGAAATTGATGCAATTCGAATAATCGGTTCTTTGGCGAATGTTCAGAGAAATACAATTTCTGCCCCAGGAACTGGAGCTAGAATCGTCCATTGGAATGATGGTTCAGCAAATGCAATTGAGAGAGGGAGCATTGCATTCTTTTCTGAGAATCAATGGAGTAGTGTGATGCAAACTTACAACATTACGAAGAGTGCAGTTACTGTTCAATCTGAAAATCTGCCTCCTGTGCAGACAGGAACAAACGCGACCACTCCAGTAGGTCTCTTCTGGCCTGAAGGTAATGAGAACGCAGGGAAGGTGTATCCTCCTCCAATGATTACTTCTTCTAAGAAAAATATGACTCCTGATGATTTCCCTCTCGCAAATGAAATGCTAAACAATTCTACAGTTCTAACATTTGCAGATGTGAATTTTGATGTTGAGGATGTCTATATTGGACAATTGCCTACAATGTGGGCTGCTCAAGTTAGAGAAGCGGAACTCGTTCGTTTCTATGCTTCAGTGAACAATATCCGTGTTGCTGATGCATCTATTGTGGTTAAAGATGCAGTAGGCGATGATCTGTATGATTTAGAGACTGGTGACGACGGATGGACAGAATGGATCTCTTTACCCAAAGATTTCCATCTTGATTATCGAGGTTTAGGGCCAAACGATAACGATCCAGATAATTTTGCTACAGCCCCTGCTGAAAATTCGTGCAATGATGGCATAGATAATGATGGAGACAATAAGCGTGATTCTGAAGATCCTGATTGTGCATCGGGTAGTGGAACGCGGGAACTTTCACTTTACAGGTACACTGCCTATCGATTTGGTAAAGGATACCAAACTGGTTCATTCACAATACCTGATTCTTCTTCCACAATCCAAGAAGCAGTTTCTTTGGTAAACATTGAACCTTCGATCAATGTAACTCAGAATGATTTCCATTCTTTCAAGAGAATCGTGAATTTTACTGGAACAGCCCATGATGGTAATTTCATTGGAATATATGGCGATAGTCAGATGGATGTTGAACAAAGAAATGCTTTAGCAAAATGGGATCAAAAAGGAGAAGTTACTCGAATTCAAGTTAAGGACCCATTCACAAATGATTGGATAGATGCTTCGTATGCTGTTGATTCAAGTGGAGTAGATGAGGTTACATACGACGATCATCCATTCAGTTCGTGGTATTTTACGTATGATATGTCGACACAAGCTGAAGGTGATTACACATTTTCATTCAGAGCATTCGATGGAGTAGATTATGGAAATATTGTAACTAGGACAATTAAGCTCAATACCCAAGCTCCGATGTTAATTTTGACTACTCCTGGTGATTCAACTGAGCATAATGGGAAAGAAGGTGTAATGTTTAGTGGCTCAGCATCTGATCCTTACAGTGGAATTGCAGGCAGCGATATCAAGAAGATACATATTGAGATTGACCGATTACCAGGCGAGACTAGTAGTCAACGAGAAGCTATTCGAAGCGTTGCTGCTGATGGGGGAACTTCGTGGAACTGGTTCTGGAATACTTCTGGACTACCTAAAACTCGAGAATCATATGAAGTGAAGGTGTGGGCAGCAGATTCAGACTTTTGTGTCACTGATGTTGGGGAGTGCACTCCTAGCATTAGGACAATTACAGTAGATAATCGAAATCGAATACCTACAAATTTCATCTTTATTCCTGCTGCGAATCAGATGATTTCTGTTAGCCCTACTACAGTAATTTCTGGACAAGCAACCGATGCTGATGGTGAAATTACTAGAATTGAGATTCAGATATTAGATCCTCAAGCCAATTTTGGAGTTCTAGACGAAATTATTGTTACGAAGGATGATATTCTAGGCAGTGGCGCATGGCAAGCAGAATGGGATTCAACACAATTGGTTCATTTACAGCAATACTACATCCAAGCTCGAGCGTACGACGGTTACAATTATTCAAATTGGTTTGATGTACAGATTACTGCTGATAATCCTCCCGACGCAGATAACCAAGCCCCTACATTTTCATCAGTAGGTTGGCCGACAGAAATTCGTTTATTCTGTGATGATGCTTCCCAAAATCAAGCCCTTGATCGATGTACTATTGGAGAAATAGATCTGAATGATTATTTCTCAGATCCAGATGGTCAAACTCTTCAATTTGAGGCATACGATAATCAGAATATCATCACAGATGATCTATATGATCTAGTCATTAGAACTCCAGGCGGAGTTGCTACCTATGACCCGATATCAATGTACTATTATGAGCCCACAAATTTGGATGCATGGACTTTATCCAATGTGATTTTCGTTGCAAGAGACCCATCTGGGTCAATAGCGACCTCCAATCCAGTTTCATTCACTGTTTCATCTGCAACATTTGTAGTAGAATCAGATTATGTTCCTGGAACAATTCTCGAGGAAGATGATTCGATAATTTTCTCAGGTGTTGGTCGCCCTGGTATTTCGGTTTATATGAATCTAGGAACGATTAGAATCGCTCAAACATTGGTAGATGATAATGGAACATGGTCATTTACTTTGGAAGCGAGTCAACTTGCTGGAGGCACAAATCAGTTGACCTTTACATATGGTAGTTCTAGTGATGTATCAATCTCCAAAACGGTCGAAAAAGTAGGAGGAGAAGACGAAGGATATGGAGCAGTTGGTAAAGTTCTCATTGGCGTTGGTATCCTTGCAGTCCTCGCAATTCTAGGCGCAGTATTCGTATTCTTCTTTATTGAATTTGAAGAGGAGGAAGATTTCGATTCTATATCTGAATCAGAATCGGTAGAGGAAGAGGATCCATACGCTTGGGCCAAAGATAGAGTGGCTGCAGGCCAAGAACAGGGTACTCCAGCTGCTGCGACGGTTCCTGATCAACCAGTGGTTCAGCCGGGAGGATATCCTGGATGGCGATGGGATCAAACCACACAACAGTGGGTTCCAGATCCTTCAACTGCACAGGAACAGTAACCTCAATTGGAGGAATTAATTTGACGCTACCTCGCCCAGGTGTTCAGGAGAGAATTCTTCTCCACTTGAGAGATTTCTATGAGTTCTCTGAGTCAATCGAGGTCCCATTTTCAATCTCTCAGATGGGAATTGCGAATGCTGTTTCTATAGCGAGGAGCAATGTCCCACGTGCAATTGGTGGATTGAAGGATGAGGGTTTACTGATTGAAAGACAGGCACATATTGCTGGTGTTTCAAGAAAGAGAAAAGCGTATTTTCTTACAGATATGGGCATGGAATCTGCAGATCGGGTCTTTGAGGAATATTCGGAATTTGAGTTTACATTAATGTCTGCAGAAGGCCGTTTTTCAATGACTCTTGGAACTGCTCAAGATCATCTTTCATTTCCTATGAGAGTTGTAGATATCATTCGATACTTGGATGAATCCAGTGTTTTGGATACTAGAATCCTCAGCCCTGAGATAATAGAGAGAGACCTTTCAAAACATATCGAAAAACAGTTGGTAAATTCGCTTGCAGATTTACCTAGAACTCGTAGTTTCTACGGGAGAGAGACTGAACTGGAAAATATGGTTGCTCTTCTGGAAACAAAGTCCACATCCATTCTGGTTCCTGGAATAGCAGGAATTGGAAAAACTTCGATGGCAGGGCGATTAATTGGTGAATTCACTCATCAGAGAAACTTGCTTTACCATAGGTGCCAAGATTGGGATGGTTCTAGAGCCTTCCTAGACGTAGTTGGAGAATGGTTGTTACAGATCGGGTCATCCGATTTAGCCGATTATCTACATGGGACTTCTGTTCCTCAGATAGATGTAAGTTTAGAGATAATTCTGAATAGTTTAGAATCGGTACCGGCTTTGATTGTAATCGATGATTTACACAAGGTGAATGATGAGATTCTAATCGGTATTATTCGAGGTTTAACTCAGAGATTAGATGTTTGTGAGAAGGTAGGTCTAGTGCTTTTCTCTCGTTCCTATCGGATGGTAGTTCCTCAGAAGGATTCAGAAGGCAGAATCACAACATTGGTGATGCCATTAGATGGTTTGGACCAAGAAGCGTGTAGACATTTACTGAATCAAGTTCCCGATTTAGATCCAACAACATTTTTGCATTTGTACAATCTTTCTCGAGGCCATCCTTTGGTTCTTCAATTAATTAATCGTGGTGGAGTTGGGGATACATTCCATGAAACACTTGAAACATTCATTGAAGAAGAAATTTTCAGTAGATTAACTGGTGGTGAAAAGAGACTACTAGGAGCATTAGCCGTCTTTAGGGATGCAGTTCCTATGGAGGCAATTTCGAAGGCAAATGTCGACATAGATTTAGTCGATGGGTTGGTAGAGAAAGGCTTAGCTAGACAAATTTCCAAAGAGTCATTCGATGTTCATGATTTGATTCGAGAATTCCTTACTTCATCTATGGACAGCGTGATGCGTAAGGAACTTCATGAAAATGCCGCGGCCCATTATAGGAAAAACCGTGGTTCTAGGATGGATGATTTGGAGTTCTTACATCATCTCGCAGAAGCAGGAAGTACGGAAGAATTTGCTCAAGTATTGAGGGATGTTGGACATGATTTGGTTTCAGCAGGGCATACGAATTTACTTTCTGTTTTGGATTCGCTTGACCATTCTGAGATGGATGATATTTCTCTAATATCATTTTTAGAAATAAAGGGGGATTTATTGATTCTACAAAATAGGTGGAATGATGCCGAGCAATGTCATAACGAGGCTCTACCGCTTGCTAAGAAACACGGATTAGCAGAGCAAGGTGCGCGGCTTCTTTCATCGCTAGCGGACATTGAAGTGCATCGGGATAATTTGGTTCCTGCACTAAAATTACTGGATCAAAGTTTAGCCGTTTTTATTGAGACTGGAGACTCAGTTAGTGCAGCTCGAACTTACCTGAACATAGGTAGTATACATCGAAGATTGAGGAAACCAAAACGCGCATTAGAAGCATATGAAGAGGTTGAAAAAATCCTTGAAGGAGATACTGAAAATCAACTCATTCTTTCACGAATCCGCCTTGCATCCGTTTTACTCGATATGAATGAAATTGATGCTGCGAGGAATCATGCCATGACTGCTCATGATCAGACGTTGGACGTTGATCTTCATCTTCATGCAAGAGCAAGAATAGTATTGGGGAGATTGTATTCTAAGACAGATGACCTTGAGTTAGCAGTCCACCATTATAGTGAGGCATTAACCGCTATGTCTCAGGAACCTGATCACCGTGCATCTGTAGAAATTAAGATGTTACTTGGAGAAGTAATGATGGATACTGGTCGTGCTGATGAAGCCATGGAATATTATCTCGATGCGCTAGCAGTAGCAGAAGCCAATGATCATCGTATGTTGTTAGGTGAAATTCTAGCTCGCCTCGGAAGTTCTGATCCGAATCGTTCCAGCAGAATGTCTCATCTTCAGAGAGCATTGACGGTTTTCAGAGAATTGGGGGCAAACGATCGAATGAGGGATGTGCAAGCATCTGTTCATCGAGCTTTATTGGGTTAAAATCCGGGTTGTTGTGTTCCAATCGATATCGTACCATTGTGTAGATACACCCAGATTAATTCAACTCCTGCTAGATTGACTTCTGCTGAATGAGTCGCGCTAGATGCTGCTGAAATCCCTTGGCTGAATTCTTTTGATTCTGAAGCATCAGTCATTGTTACTTTTTCATCATCAAGGAGAAGAATTAGTCCCAATCCTACATCAGCAGAAAGCCGCAACTCAACCGGTTCCGCATAAGACGCATTTGGGTCTAGTCTCATCGCAGCATCCGATCGTTCAACAGCCTCTGCAATTTCCCTTAGATTTTCTTGAATCGCTTCATTTGTCCATCTTTCTTCAGTTGCTTGTTGAATGTCGAATGTCCATATTGAGAAAGTTGTGAGGAACATCAACCCTAGGAAGAACGTAAGGACATATCCAATTTCTGTTGAAGCGGCTGAATTATCCTTACATCTTTTCATTAGGATACCTCCGAAATATAGTCAATAATTGCAATTTGGAGGTTGAATGAAATTTCATTTCCTCCAGCATGATAGATACTTTCTGTAGATGTTGGAGTTGGTTGTACCCAACCTACGTAATCGTCCAATAAATCTAGTCTGCCTGGATAGATTAGCCAATCAAGGGATTGGTCCAAATCGACCGCATCTTGAGATGCCACGACTTCTCCATATGGTCCGTCCCATCCACGTCGAACTTCATGAGCAGATAACGAAGTCATTTGGTATCGGCCATCTAGAATTAGTGTTACATCATGATCTGAATTCCCTGTTGCACTGTCGAGGTCTGGAATTACAACTGGAACTGTAACTGCTACTCTTGGTCCTGGGCCTTCTCTACTAGGGGGGGTGAGAATTGCCTGTGGTTCATATTCTGGATGATTAGTGCCTACAAATCCTCCTCTCCATCCAAGTTCTAATCCTGAAACACTGGATGTGAAACTGTAGTCCATCCTAGGAAGTGGAATTGACCAGCCCAAGGCGATAGCAGAATTTGGACCTTCGTCACTCGGCCCTCGAACATCTATTCTAACTCCTGCCGGATGCGCTCCATTTTTCCATGATTCTTCTATTCCTCCATCTGCCATGAATGAGACATCTTGCCAAGGTAAGTCATTTTGAACCCATCCAGTTATTCTTTCTGAGAATCCAATACAACGTTCATCTCCATGTTCTCTGATTTCTACCATTCCAGAGGAACCTCGTGAAATGTACGTGTGAATAGGGGTAGCCCCTTCACCGATTTGTCGTTCTACATCAATAACAATTCTACCGCCTTCATTCGGACTCCATTGTAAAACGGAGAAATCGTTTGAATCATTCAAGACAAACGAAGAAGAAACAGTATTCTCCATATTATCAACATAGGTTACCGTAGAATCTATTCCGAGCTTCTGAAAGACCAACTTTGTTTCTTCAGTTGATCCGCTAATGATGTTCTCCCAACTACTCCCAGTTGTTCTTCCTGTTGAAATGGGGTGTAGGGTATCTAGTCCTTCCAATATTGTTTCAGCAGTACCTCCTTCGGCAAGCTGAATTTCGATTTGCGAATTTGAGGAAATCCAACCTCCATTCCCATTTAATCCAAGGCGGATGCTGTCGCGTGCGCCAACGCTATGGTAGAAACCGTTCATAAGAACTGGAGTAGATTCTGTCTCAGGATTGTGGATGATAATATCCGATTCTATTGATGGGAGAAGAAAATCTGTTCCTATCGTGCTTCCGGTCCAGTCTAAGAGTGTCGTTGTTCCAGAAGATTCGGTTGATTCTCTAACTATTATGAGTCTAGCATCTGCAGTTGAACTGATTGAAATCACTTCCATTTCGTTTACACTAGATTCAATGATTGTGGTGGCAACATATCCTGAGCTTCCAGTGGGGCCGTCAGTTGATACCATGTTTGCAGTTGATTGGAAAATTCCTGAACTATTTTTCATGGTAGCAATAAATGCCTCTTCGCCGTAAAGAATGAATTTTATTTCACCTGATGGCACGGGTATTGTCCAAGATCTACCTTCTCCATATGGAGATGGAGCATCTGGAGAATACGTGGTCATTCCAGAATTTCCTTGAACAAATAATGCACGCATTGTGTTGGATGATTCTGATATAATTGGTAATTCATTGGACGATTCTGCAGACAATATCTCTCCAACATTTAGCTTATGTGTAGTTTCTTGAAATTTTACTGTTGTAGCCGTAAGGGGTTGTTGTAGGTTGGATATTGGGGTCAACAACATTGTTCCATTTAATGCAGGAGATTTGTGTACATTAATTGCGGCTGAATGAGCCCTTAGGTCAGTTAAGCAAAGTGAAGACACTTCTCCATTCGGATAACGGTGTTGGAAGACTCCATCAAGATCATTTAGGCCCTTTAATCTCAATGACTGTTCTTCATCTAGACTAGCAGTATACCATGTTCCTTCATTTCGGATACTCCATCCTATGTCTCCAGTATGCGGCTTGATGGTCATTTCTGCAATATCTCCAGGCAACCCCGTTTCTGAAAGCCTTACAGTTTCTTGAGCAAGATCGGTAAATTGGCCTTCCATCGATTCACGGTCGACAGCCCCTTGGAGTTCTGCCATCGTAGGTACAATCATTGCCATCATGCCTGAAATAATGCTTAGCACAATTGCAAACAAAAGAACGGTCGCAACTGCTGCAGATACAGCGTCTTCATGATGACGAATGTCCTTTCTCATGGAACCACCTCAACTTTCTGCAGCAGCACTTCTAGCTGGAAGTTTGCTGGATTTGAATGAAAAGTCAAACCATCTGCTCCACTCAAAGGGCCCTTAGGTCCGAATCCAGTATACCCTTCTAAATCTCCTGTGGCGATTCTAATTTCATGTTCTGACGTCCAGTGATCGATATATCTTGGTTCGACCGTTGAATCTCCTCCAATGTCCATTCCCAATACTAGATTTCTTGCATTTTCAACATCAAACAACATTTCAGAACCTCTACTAGTTAAATCGAGGTCACTATTGAGATCAGTTGCTGCATTATCTACATCAATGTCCAATAAAACAAATCTCACTACATGCCCTCCATCGATTGTTTTTCTATGACTTAATCTTGGAAATTCTTCTATGGCTAGATTTTTGTTTGGTAATTTTTCAATGATTGCTCCGTTAGATAAATCAATGACGAATGTTCCATCTGCTAAAGGAGAACTTAGTCGTAATCCGTCGATGTTTATTTCCATCCATCTATGGATTGGTGTTCCATTTCTATCAAGAACATCCACACGAAATGTCGAAGAGTAAGAGAGGGTTTCATCGACGATAGTCTCCCATTCTGTCATTTGCCATTGAGTAACCCATACCTCATTATTCCAATATCCTGCTTGTTGTCCATCAGTCCAAATTTCAATGGTTTCAGCTGTACGATTATCGCTACTAACAACTATTCCTGATCCGTTTCTAAACACTTCAACCCGATCATTCCCATGAATATCTGCTCCAATTGTCCATGATTCAATGTTGAATAAAACGTCAATACTACCTCCAGGGATGCCTGTTTGATGTACCAATCCGGTACCGTTTGGCATTCCTGCAACAACTAGAATTCTGTCATTCATCTGTTCTGCAGTTACTCCGCCTGCGGCCCACGCTCTGTTGTCGTTCAAATCGATAACAAAGGGTTGAAGGAATACTACGACAGCACTCATTATGGCCACTACCATTGCTAAAAGCATGGTCACTCCAAGGATTTCACTCACCCCCGAATCATGACCGAACTTGCGGTCCCGCCTCATGTCCACGGTCCGAGAGGACTAAGCACATACATAGCAATTCGCAGTGAGATGGTATCTTTGGTGTGATTAAGACCAACGCAGAGGTTCTGCAGCACGTTCCCCCAACCATTGTGCAAATTCAGGTCCCTCTTGGCGAGAAATATGTATCACGCCATCGAAATCTTCCCCTATTTCACACAATACTTCACTCTCTGCTAGGTGTGGTGCATTGTTATCTGATGAAAGATGGCACAAAACAATGGAATCTAATCTGTCATGGACTAGACGTCCAAGTAATGAAGCAGTTTGCTTATTGGATAAGTGTCCGCCTCTTCCATGAATTCGATCCTTCAATGGTTGGGGGTATCGTGGATTTCCAAATAGCCGTTTAGTATCATAATTTGCTTCTATTGAGAGGTGACTGCATCCTGAAAGATGTTTGATTAATTCCTCAGTAGGTTCTCCAAGGTCAGTTACAAATCCGGCCCTACCTTCTGATGTAGATAGAACAAACGCAACATTATCTGCATCATCATGGGGGACTGGAATTGGTAAGAAAGAAAGATCAGGCCCTATATCTCGGCGTTCTAGATTCTCAAATATTCGACATTCATTTACCGGATCTAATGAGAGCCGTTCACAAGTTTCCATATTTGTATGAATTTCTACCCCCCAACGTTTAGCTGCCCCCTTAGCACTCCTTCCATGATCTCCATGATGGTGAGTGACCAATATGGCATCCAAGTTTGTTGGATCCATGTTTACCATTTTCATTCTTCGTTCTAATTGCCTCATTGAGAATCCGCAATCGATTAGTATTGATGTTTCATCAGTTCGGATTAATGTTGAGTTTCCTCGACTACCTGAGCCCAAGTGAACAATCTCCATCGTGACCAACCCTTCTTCGTGTTAATCGGAGGAACTTGAACGACTCGGTGTTTACACCATTTTTTCACTTAATTTCCACATCATTCTCATTTCTCCGATTGGGCATATGTCCGAACATCGCTCCATCAGCATGATAAGGCACTGAATGGGGTAAATCACCCGTACACCACCGGAGGTCATGAAATGCGTCGCAGGCAGACAGCCCTTCTACTAGTGTTCTTACTCATTAGTGGGCTGTCTTTCGCATCACAGACTCGCCCTTCTGCACAGGTAGGTAGTATTAATCCAGACGATACTTCTGGGCAAGGTCCTCCAATCACTGATCAAGATAAGGATGGGATTCCTGATTTACATGAGGAGTTGTTTTCTTCTGTTCGAAATATTTCCTACATGGGGGGTATTCGTCAAATCCAAGGTTTAGATTCAACAAATGGTTCAGATAATGTTTCTGATTTTGATCGAGATGGTTTGGATGCATTAATGGAATATTGTTGGCCATATTCAATGGACACGTGTTTTGATGAAAGAAGAACGTTGACTGGGAAACCCCCCGATTTGACTGATTCTGGACTTCGGGAGTTCCTTGATCCTCGTGTTGCCGATACGGATGGAGATGGATTGCCAGATGGTTTTGAGGTTTACATGTGTATGAATGAAGGAGTTGGTTTTGTCAATGAGTCCTTTGCATGGACGTGTTCTGTTTTCGATCCACTAGATCCGAGTGATGGGTTTTTGGATTCAGATCGTTGCGATGATTATTCTCTTGGTTGTGGAGATGGATTTGACATTAATAGTGATGGAATTATTGAGTCTCAGGAAGCATATACTAATGCCGAAGAATATTCCTATGGCGCTCCTTCAAGTTGGGTTACTGAAATAGATGGATTGAGATGTTTTGGAACAATGGGGAACTTAGTGGAAACGGCTTGTTCAGATATTGATCGTGGTATTAAGAATTTGAATAGTGGTTGGTTGGGAACTGACCCTCTCCGAAACGATTCTGACGATCATTATTTTTCAGGGGGGCAATTGCTCTCCCAGAATCGTCGTGGCGATGGAATAGTAGATGGTTGGGAGGTTTATTTTAATCTCCAACCTCTCAATAGCAGTGATGGGATCATCGATACTGACCAAGATGGATGGGATGCAAATCGAGATGGACAGACTACGCCAGATACCTCATTAGGTACAGTCGAGATTGGCGAAGCATTCAGTAATATTCAGGAATATCAGGTGCACTACGATGGAGGATATGGCGTCCGTTCTGGTCTGAAATCAGTTGAACATGGAGCCCTTGAACAGACAGTGCGCATTTTTGATCAAGGTTCTACACCCTCTTTATTGCATCACGATGTCGTTGAAATTGTTCCAATTACTGAAAGAGGACAATTGGTTCTAGGGACGAGATATGGTGTTTCCATTATGTCTGTCTCTGGACAATCCGTTGATCATTTTGAATTGCCTTCTGGTGCACAAATGACGGACATGATTTTTTGGGATCACCCTGAAGATGAACATTTGATAATTTCCTCAAATATTGGTATACACACATTAAGATTGGATGCAGCTGGTTTGGTTGATTCAGGTTCTCTTAAATCGTCTATTATTGGTCCAATACAATCTATTCATCGCCTCAATCTTGGCGGTTCGTTAATGTCAGTGCTTGCTGGAGGTGAAATAGGTCAAGCCTGGATAACTTCAATCGATGTACAAGGTGGAATTGGAGAGACAGAGCAAGTAGAGGAATTAGAATCCCTTTTGGCCTCAATGAATGGCAGTTCTATTTTATCTGCGGCTCATGCTACAGTCACTGGCTCTCCTCAAGTCCTTTATGTCGGTACTACGCATGGATTGATTGCTTGGAATACTACTGATCTACAGGGTGGCTCGCCGCCATATTGGATTTTTGATAATGTTACTGCGGAACAATATGTACGTCCAGCAAACCCCTTCAATTCATCTCGTTCTGCAATAGTAAATGTCCTTGAAATCGATGGCCCTCGTGGCCCTGATGGATTAATGACCAGTGAGCAAATACTTTGGGTTGGTACAGAAGGCGGAGTACATCATTTTGATTTGATTCAAGGTTCAACCTCGCCCGAGACCTCTTTCTCAAGAGATAGAATGGAAAATAGTGAGCTTGACCAAGATGGAGGGAACGATATCCGTTCAATATGGATTGGAGAAGGAGAGGTTGTTGTAGGTTCAGCGGCGGGAACATGGATTCTAGAAGGAGATTATTCCAAGGCCTTTGGTGTTGATTCTGAGCATACTATGATTCCTGGAGCAATTCAGTCGATTGGCTTACTTGAAATTGATAATATTACACATCTGTATGCGAGTATAGAACCGGGAAGATTCTCAAATATTGTTCCAATAGACCCCCTATCTGCTGATTCTGATGAAGATGGGATGCCCGATGGTTGGGAATATGCCTATGATCTTGACCCCACTGATCCTTACGATAGAGATCTTGATCGAGACAATGATGGTGTTCGTTTTGATCCAATGAGTGATTATATCGACAAACCGTGGACAAATCTTGATGAATACAGGTACATTGCTACAACGGATGAAGGTTTCAATGGTACTGATCCATTGAATACGGATTCTGACGGTGATGGTTTATCTGACGGTTCAGAGTATTGGGGTTGGTATTTTGCCGAAACCAACTTTACCTGTTATTATCTTAATTCTGACTATATTTGTGATGAATTTGTTGGAGCAGCTGCCGAATCAGTCTACCTTTCAGGATGGCTTGGAGGGGGAAGTGGCGGCGGTTCAGACATTCCTTCAGACCCGAGCAACGTAGATTCCGACGGTGATGGAATGCCTGATGGTTGGGAGATTGAAAATCGAAGGTGGATAGGAACCGAATTTACAGGTGGAAATGATTGGACTCTCGATCCATTAGATCCCAATGATGCTGATTCAGATGCTGATGGAGATGGTCTCTCTAATTTATGCGAATACAATTGGCAACAAACATTAGATTTTGTTCGCGAATCTGGTTATCCATTACATGGTGAATCAGCAGAATCAGCACAAAATTGGACTGCAGTAGACCCCAACAATATTGATTCTGATGGAGATTCTTTGCCTGATGGTTGGGAGGCAAGATATGCTTGTGTTTGGATAGCTTCTAATGCTGGAATCAATCCAATGAATGGTTCTGATGCATTTAGTAATCCAGATGGCGATGGTTATGATGTAAACAGAGATGGCCAAATCGGAGATGATGAAGCATTCAATAATTGGATGGAATACCATGTTTCTAATCGGATATTGTTGTCTAACGAAAGTGTTGACGGAGTGCCTCATTTCTCAGGATTTGTAACTTCATTATTCAATGAATCATGGATTTCAGGTCCCACAATTTCCTTTGGACAAAGTGCCTCATCATTGGTTGAAGATTCAGTTCCTGTTGCTTCTGATCGTGGATCTTCCGATCCTCTTTCTGCCGATACTGATGAAGATGGGATGCCCGATGGATGGGAAGTTTGGTTCTCCAGATGGGATTCTTTCGAAGAGGAGTGGACTTTGAATCCAGTTAATGGAAGTGATTCATCTGGCGACCCTGATGGAGATGGAATGACTAATTGGGAGGAGTATGGTACCATTCTCAATCAAGATAATGAAATCAGTACAATTGTCTCAGTGCCACAATTCTATCTTTATGTTGTTGGGGGAATAGGTACTCCTCAACCTTGGAGTAGCGCAGGTGGAAATGTTTCATTTGGCTCATTCTTAACTCCCGAGCAATATAATTCAACGGGGCCAACTACTGATCCCAATGATTCAGATACCGATAATGATGGAATGTTAGATGGTATTGAGTTGTTATTTACTTCGTGGAATGAGACAAATGAGGAATGGACTCTTAATCCATTGGTTGCCGGTGATGGAAGTTATGATGGTGATCAAGACGCAGTTACAGATAGAGAAGAACTGAATCTTACTGTTGCGAATCCAGTAAATGGAGGGCTAGCTCCTCCTGATGCTCCTAAGATGTGGGAAGAGGCTGAATCATTGGATCCAAATGAAGCTACAAGCCGAATATATCGAATTTTGTTTGGGAAAGAGGGACGAGCCTCTATTGCAATTGCTCAATACGATGAGTGGCAACTTACAGGATTCGCTCCACCACTGTTGGAAACACTTCTTGGAGTAACAGATCCTAATGACGAAGATACTGATCGAGATGGGATGAAGGATGGATACGAATATTGGTTCACAGAATGGGATCTTGATGCCAATCGATGGACAATGAATCCATTAACAGATACAGATATCAATGCTGATTCCGATAATGATTCTTATGATTGCGACGGCGATGGAGTAATTGATTCTGAGGAATTATTCACCAATCTTAGGGAATATGAATCAAGAACTTATGGAAAGGTATCCCAAATCAACAATATTGATGCAGGAATAACTCTCCGAACGTTTGCCCAAGATTCGATTGATGCAATGACTCAAGAATTGGGATTATCCGAAGCAGAAGCAAAATCTCAGTTATTCGAGGATTTCCGTTCAAAGGATGTAAAATCTAGTGAACGTGTAATTCGGATAAATGCTGCTTATTCTGATAATTTTAATTTGAGTCTTCTTGGAATTTCTGACCCCACTCACCCTGATTCTGATGGAGATGGGCTTTCAGATGGTTGGGAATTCTGTTATGCTATTTATCGGAATACTCAACCGGTTAATGCATATAGATGGACAACAAATCCAGTGAATTCATTGGATGTTGATTATGATGCTGATGAAGATGGCTGGTTTGATCGTTCTAGTAGCAAGCCAGTAGCCGTGCAAGGAATTTGGAATCAGCGAGCATTTACTCCTGGGCCAATAGAACACCAAATTTCTCCTGGTAATTCCTATCTTTGGTTTACTAATTGGATGGAACATGATAATGGGACAAATCCGATCTTATCGGATTCAGATGGTGACTCAAAGGTCAAAACTTTCCAAACCATTGACGGAGTAACCTCATACGAATCAGATTGGAATATTACTGATGGACGTGAAGTGTTCAAGTATGGAACTAATCCGATGGATAATGATACGGATGGGGATATGCTTCCTGATTGGTATGAATATGCAAAGGGTTGGAATGAATCCAATGATAATTGGTCATCATACCGCCAAATAAAGGTCGTTTGGCAGGAGATTGGTCAGGACAATTGGAAGCCTCTAACAGTTCTTCCTGATGGTAACGGAAATGTAACCATACAGCGTGCAACATTAGATTGGACATGGGTTACTATGGATCCAACAGATCCAAGCGATGCTACCGAGGATCCAGATAATGATGGTGGATGGGATTGTGGAGGAGCAGTTTGTGTTTACATAAGATACAACAACTTCCAGGAATTCTTTGGTATTACTAACGCCAGTCTTTCCAATGCAGCTCTTGTAAGACAGACTCCTCTGTTGGATTGTGATGGTTCTCCAATTGAGGAATGGTGGCAATTCCGTGAACACCTACTTGGTTTATGTCTTCAGAATCCTACAAATTTGAACTATATGAGGATGAATAAAGTGAACAACACAGATTTACTTTATGCTCACGTTGTTGACGATAAAGATGTAGACTATCTCCAGCAAAGTCCTGAAGACAATGTGAATATTGTTTGGGGCCAATGGACAGATGCATGGAATAGGACATTTGGAGATGAGAATCATCTCCCAAATATTGGCAATGGAGAATTTGTTTGGGGATGGTATAATTTGGATATTGATGGTGACCAGATTGCAGACGGTACAGATCCATTCCATTATGATACCGATGGAGACTGGTTGAACGATTATTTCGAAATTGAAGATGATTTACTTGATGGTATACGAGGAAATGGTGGTTCTCCGATTCGGTATGATGACCGAGCGACCTCCTAATTTGACCGTTCGTGGTCATATTCAAAGGCGGTTGCTTTACTACAAGCACCATGAGCGGCAGCGCTTCGCCACATTTGATTCGCCGCTCAAGCCCTTTACTACTTGTCTTCTTACTGATAGTATCCTCTTTGGTCCCTCTTTTTTCTACGGTTGAAGAGGTCGAAGCGAACCCAAGTGGACGACACATTTACACCTTTTCAGATGGAACTTCTAGTGCAATTGCACTCGCTTCTCCAGGTTCGCCAGCAAGGAATATTATGGTTAGTTTACCAAAGGGCGCCGAGGTATTAGATGCAGAGATTACTCTCTCTGGAGCATCTTCAACAGGTTGGAATCAGGTGACCTCTGTAAATCGAGCAGATTGGATGTCTGGAGAATCAAATTCAGTCGACGCACGTTCTGATGATTTGTCACTTGGTTTTTCCAATCCAGAATTGGATTTCATTCCCTTTGAAATTGATTCTACATCAACATCTGGAGATGCATGGTATGACGATGGTTCGTTTTCTATTCGTCAACCGCATTCTACTAATGCCTCAGAAGGTCGTTTTACTCAACAACGCACAGTTTCTGCGTCTTCAGTAGGTACGTATTCTGGAGCTGTATTCAAGCATAGAGATTGGCTTGTCGCATCAGATCTTCGATCCTCCACATTTGGAGGGATGTTGAGACTATTGCACGCAAACAATGGAACCCAAGTTCAAGGAGCCGCATTCAACAATGGAATGATTTCTATTGATACGGATAGTTGTTCGATTCCGACTTTACCCTTCACTTGGTCAGGATATGGAATCCGTGATTGGGCAATAACCGATGACGAACGAGCATTTGGTCTTTTGACCACTTACTATTCATCAACATCCTCTCAGTATCACCGAATAATTGAATTTGATATTCGTTATATCACTGAATGGAAATGTGTAGCCGTTCATGATCCATCTAGTAATAATCATGGAGATTATAGTGGGATTTCATACGATCGTTCTAGAGATATAGTTTGGGTAAATCACAATCTGTTAAATCGAGTTGTTGCTTACCATGCTGAAGATGGTAATTTTGATCGTAATGCAACTCTGTACTACAGTTATTTCATGAGCAGTGGTACGCCTAGGGGCATGGTTGTAAATGGTTCATATGTCTATTTCCGTACATATTCTTCATGGCAACAAGATCGTTTAGATGCTTATGCAATTACGGGTAATATTGGTTCAACATTGACCCAACAACAGGGTTCCAGAAATATTCCTGCTAATGGTTATGGATTGGTATACGATGGTCAAAGATTGTTAACTCAGGATTACTACTCTTGGTCTACAGCATATTATCGAGAATATGGTTCAGGATGGGCGTATGAGATTTCACCTGTTCCTGGGACATCAACATGGGTAAGCGAAGCCCTTTCTACGGACGATGAAATTTTAGCTGCAAATATGGAGGTTGATTGGAGTGCTACAGCTGCAGGAGACAGAGTCGATTATTGGATTTCTGCAGATAACGGTACACATTGGGAACCAGTAACTAACAATGAGACAATTCGTTTTACGCATACTGGGAATCAACTCAGATGGAAGTTGGAACTTATTGGTTCTACAGCAGTGGCTTGGTGGTCGTCTATTGAATACTCTACTGGATATGCCTCAATAGGTGATTGGACAAGTGATTTGGTACAAACCGGAACTGAGATTGGACGAATTAGAGCGACATGGTTGGCAGACATCCCTCAAGATACATCGATGGAAGTACATGTTTCAGCAGACAATGGAACAAATTGGGAAGTAGTGCAGAACAATGTCGAAGTTCAGTTCGATAACACTTCATTCTCCGGAGCTGGAAATCGCCTCAAATATCGTGTTTTAATTCTAACAAATGATTCCGGCCTGACTCCAGTCATTCAGAATTTGGTCATTAATTACGAAGAAGGTTGGCCTGCCAGTGTTCGTTTAGATATTGGTAATGATGGCAGTATGGAATTCACCCATACTGGTGTATTGACTGATCCACAGGTTGCAGATAATCAAGATATGATTGATGCGTTGAATGCGCATACTGTACAAAATGGAGAGGGTTCAACAGACATTATCTTTGCAATACATGCCGGTTCAGCTGGAAGAGTATTATTGAGCAATTTGGACATAACCTATCGTTATGGCTCTAGAGTCATAGAGGCTACAATGGAAGGAGGGACAATCGTACCAGATGGAGAGCATCGTAATCTAATTGTTAGAGCTGCAGTTGGTGACGTTGCTTCCTCGTTGCTTAGATTAGATGTAGACATTCTTTCGGGTCAGGGTTCGACACCTCGTCTTACGTGGATAGCAGGCAATTCATGTTCTATCTCAAATGACCCCTCTGGCTTAGTGTCTTTTGATGCGGCGAATTGTAGCTCACAAGAAATTGGAGGAATCACCTCAATTCGGCTACCTATAATGCCAAATTGGGAATGGGATGACGAATCTGATGTAGAGGTTAGAGTGGATTTAGAAGATGATTTAGGCCTTGCTGTTAATGACTTTGAAACCCAATCATTGGATCTTCGAGTGGAAAATGATATTGTTTTGGGTAGTCTAGAAGTCACCGATGAATCAGGTAGAGTCCTCCTTCCCTCTGATTGGATGAGGGGCGGATTAAACGCTACATTCACTGGAACAATATCATTTGAGGATACATCTCGATACCCGCGGCCTGGTAATTTTGGTTTACAGGTGATAGGGAGAAATTTGACACTGGACGGCCTCCCAATGGAGGAGCCAACTATTTTCGTGAATCAGTCCAATCCATCTTATGGTTTGTATTCAATGTCTTTCCAAACTCCAATGCAGTCATCTCCTGGAGGAATGCTCTTTGAAGTGGGAGTTTACAATATGTGGAACGGTTCTAATTTCGTTAATCCTGGACAAAATACAATCAAGTTGATTCTTGATGGGGTTAGTCCGTTGGTGATTGCATCTACTCCAAGTGAAGGAGATGAAATGCATGCTGGTAATCAACCAATATCGATTACCATTCAGGATTCAGTCGATCCTCCCGAAGAAATTTCAGTTCATTATTGGATTGAAAATCAATCTGATTTGAATTATAACAAGGTTCCAGACCCTTCAGAGTATTCTTCGATGTTATTCCGTTCACCAGAGATTCAGCCCGGTGGAATCAATGTGTTTAATGGGATTTTAGATGATTCATGGAATGTTCACAAAGAGCGAGTTTCAATTTATGTTACTGGGCAAGATACTAGTGGAAACACCATTGCATTGGGTGGAGCACCAGTTTGTCCAGAACCACCATCCCCTTGTAACAAGGACATCAAAGGAATTTCAGATTGGAATGAGGATCTTGTAACGTATATCACTCGTGAAGAATTTGAACCAATGCTAATTTCAGAGAACAGTACAATCATTGGCCACGATGATGAAACTCCTTTACATCCTGGAATACAATATCTTGCCCGATTGAGAATTGAAGATGGCAATGGATGGCAAGATATTCGAAGCCTTCAATTAGCCTTGGCGGGAGACCTAGATGACCCTGAACAATCCATTTATGGCAATGTGACTATCCTACCTGATGGTACTCCTTCTATCGAATTTGAATCCGGAGGAGATGGCCTTGCAGTTTCCAATCTTTACAGTACTTATGGCCCCAATCCAATGGCTACCGAAATTGACTCTAAGGAACTCTTTGTGGACATTAGGTTCCAACTAACTTGGTGGTTCCCCGAAGAATTCGATACAGATGGAGAAATTACATTTATTCCTGTGATTGAGGTTACTGATTGGCCTTGTAATGAGGGTGAAATAGTTCCATGTCACGATGATAGAGGTGGGCTAGGTTTCGATGAATGGAGTTTAGACAACGATTTACGTTTTGACCTAGGAGACGGACATCTTACTGCAGTAGATTTAGCAACAGGGCGGAACGTGTTTGATGGCGATGGTTCGTCTGGTCCAAGCTTAATTGCAGCAGGACAAGTTGTTCGTCTTGAAGGAAAATTACTCTTTAGTGAGGATTTGGTTCCTGCTCCGGGTGGTTCTTGCGACATTGTTGTCTCTGACTTGGACAATGTATGGGTGGCGATTCCAAGAGAAGATGGCCATTTCACCTTGGATATATTAGTGCCTAATCTTCAGTCTGGATATCTTGATGCTTCGCTGAGCCTTGCATCATTACCTGGACTTGCACAAGATGAAACTGAAATTACTCCGCGTTTGCAACTTTCAGTTGATGGAACTCCACCTCAAATTCGTGAAATTTCTCCTACTGGAGATGTAAGAATCGATCGTGCTTCACAGGTACAGATTAACCTACTCACTTCTGATTCTAGTGGATTTGATCAAGATCTTACTAGTGTTCTTCATTATCGTATTCGAGCAGGTTCTAGTGAAATCTCTAGAGGTAGTGTGCCATTATCTGAATTAACTGAGATTCAAAGTGAAGCTATGTGGAGTGGCAAGGTGGATCTTACAGATGGAGGGGCTACAGCATTATTGCCAGGATATCTAGTTGATGTGTGGATTACAGGTTCAGATAGTGCTGGAAATCCATATGATAGTCAGATGAATTCAGAAGTTCAACCATTTGATACATGGCGATTAGTTAGATTGGGCCCTGATATTGATCTGGTTAATTCTGGAATTAAGTGGTCTGATCCTTCTCCTACAGGTGGGGAGTTAGTATCTTTGATGATTGAAGGTACCAATTCATTGGAGTTTGAAGGGCAGATACAATTTGTAATTCAAACTGAAGTTGCACCAGGAATTTGGGCAGATGTAAACGAAGCAGAAACTGATTTGACCATACTTCCGAATTCAAACTATGACGCAGCAATCGATTTATTGACTCCAGAAGTTCAGGAAATTGAGGTTCTAAGATATCGTTTGGTTGCTAGGGATGGCCACATAGATGTTGATATCCTCACCTTGGAATCATTGATAATTCAGCCATATCAAGCACGAGATGGAGAGGCTTTAGGTCAACAGATTGAGGAATCACAATTGACATTCCTCCTATACCTTGCAGCTCTTTTCAGTCTAATTTTTGGAACAATAATGTTGGTATTGTATAAGCAGGAAAGTTTGGATGAAGATGATTCCATTCCCAATGAAGAACAGACAAATTTAGTCGTAGAATCAATGAGTGGAGGCAAGGCACGTTCAGACATTCCTCCTCCTCCTCCTAGTGCGGCTTCTGTCCCTCCTCCCACAGCAGTGCCTCCTCCGCCAGTACCCAAGAGTCCACCTCCAATGCCTCCAGGATTACAGTCGGCACCCCCGGTCGTTCAGACTCCTCCTGCTCCCTCGGAAAATCCGAAACCATTGCAATGGAGTGATGAACAGTTAACTGCTCAAGGTTGGTCAAAGGAACAAATAACTACGTGGAGGGCCCAACAGGCTCAGAATACATATCAACAATCTTCTCCAATTAGTCAAGTGACTGGAGGAGTTGCTGGAGCGGCTCACTCTGAACGTGTAGTTACACATGTAATGCAGAAATATGGGCTCACAGATCGTGCAGCATTCCTAGCTGCTGCAGAATTCTTTGATTCTGATGGCAATAGATATCTGACTGCGGAAGAACTCGAAAAGACGGCACGTAGTCTTGGCGAAAGTGCATGAGGTCTGCGGATGTCTGATGGAATTCCTCCTGTTTCTTCGTCAAGTACAGAAAAGATGCTTTTTCTTCAAGAGAATATGGTTCATTTCGTTAATCAAATGTCGATGCCAGTGATTGAGGTAAGTTTGGTGCTTTCGAAATACCTCAAGAAAATGGTGGATGTTCTTGAAGAAAAGGCTCAGAATGAGGGAGAGGAATTGTCTAACGAGGTTCTCAATCCTTGGCCAATAGACAATGATGCGGTAGAAAATAATCGTCCTGGAATGCCTTTAGAACGAATTCTCGAGATAGTGGATATCGATCGAATGGACATCTTAGATACAATGATTCGAACAATAATTAATGGTTCAGAATTGCCTTTTGTTGATGCTGTCTTGGCATTGCGACGATGGGAGCACCTTGCACGTAGTCAATTGGCTAGAGCATCTGGGACAGGGCAATTATTTTCGCCCATGATCTTACCCAGTGACTTCTGAAATACTCAGAATGGATGATTCTTTTGCGACTCGATTATTTGCAACCCACCACGCATCAACAATAGAAAATAACCACAAAAGGGGCCAAAGTACGATTGAAAGTAGCAATGGTATCTGTAGAAGAAACCAATCTCTAGCCTTTCCATGTTCTCGGTTGAAATGTTGCCCTAAAAATAGGAATGGAACCAATGCTAAAACAATTGCAATTAGGGGCCTTAATGCTCCCCAAGGGCCGACTCCTCCTGTGAATTCATACCAAATAATCCGTGAAACATTGAGTGGTGACTTTGCACGATTTTGTATTCGTTCTGAAATATCAAGTCCTTGTTCTTCACTCATCTTGGCCCCCTCCGTATAATGTGGTGTGCACTGATGCTTCTCAAGTTCTCTGCTATTTTGTGTCTTCAAATTGATTTCTAGGAAGTTATTCAATTGGGCGACCTTTCGGAAGGACGACGATGTACAAGATTTTGCTTACAGGATTCGAACCGTTTGCCGGAATGAAATCCAATGTTAGTGGTAAAGTAGCTGATTTATTGAATTCAAAAATAATGGATGTAGATTTAGGTGACTACCCTATTGGTTATCGAGGGGTGCGAAATCGAAATCCAAAACTGAAGTGGGAAACAGAGATCTTGACTGTAGATATTGAAGGTAGTAATCGAATTTCTGATAGAGTAATGTCTGATTCCCCAAATGAATATGATGCAATAATTCATCTTGGATTGGCTAGGAATGCCACTATTCCTCGTATTGAAACTAGAGCACTTAATCTGAACAAATTTTCTTCTCCAGATAATCAAGGGAGAATTGAGAAAGGCGAGATAATTGAGGGGGGTCCGAATGAGATTTTCGTCACGGGTTCTATTGATTCGATTCGACGCGAGAATCTTACCATTCCATTCGAATTCAGTAATGATGCAGGGGGTTTTGTTTGTAATGAGACATTATTCAAAACTCTCCATGCAATTTCATTTCAAGACATGGCAATTCCTTGTTTGTTCATCCATCTCCCTTCCGAGGAATTGATTCCGGTTGCTGAACAATTAGATTTTGTTACTCGTATTTCCGCGATAGTCGTACAACCTCGACATGTCGATGTAGTGGGTGCAATGTTCGAAGTAGATGGGAAGTGGTTGGCCAGTAGAAGGGACGATAAGATACATGATGGGAAATGGGAATTTCCTGGAGGGAAGATAGAATCTGGAGAAACAGAAGAGGCTGCATTAATTCGTGAATGTAAAGAAGAATTAGGCTGGGATATCCAACCTATTGAACGAAAAATGGTAATCGAACACACATATCCCAATCTCACCGTTTCACTTTATTTTTGGATTTGTACAACAGATTCGAAAAAACCACCAGCGATTAACAGCCACAGTGAGCACCAATGGATTGAAACATCTCATCTACACAAATATGATTGGTTAGAGGCCGATCTTCCTTTGATTAAATTACTTCAATTAAACAACGACTAATCTTTTTCATTCCATTCTCTAGAAGTTCCATCCATTTCCATTCCGTATCCGTCTCCTACTGATCTAGGAACATGGTTCCTTCCTTCGTGAAATGTTGATTTCTCAATCCATTCCAATAGATTATTCGCTTCTAACATTATCTCAAAGTGTCCACCAAAACTTGCTTCCCCTTCTAGTATGAATCCTACTTTTCCTACTATTGCTGCCTGTCTTGATAATCTAAACAAACTCGAATCATTGGTTGAATCCATCGTCATTGCATCCATACCAGTATCTAGGATTCTTTGATCTCGAAGTGCTTGAAGAAATGTGTTCATTGACCCTCCCTCTCCTTGTAATTCAATCCAAGATTTTTCACGTGGGAATGTTGATTCTTTTAGTTCATTTTCGCAGACAAAATCTGGAAATAAATTCTGGATTGCACCAATAACTGAAGTTGGCGATTCGTGAGCCCCGACGCGGGTACTAATTCTCACCCTCGGGCCATCCATGCATTGGTGTTCAAAGACAAGGTCATGGGTGTTGCCCTTGTTGGAGTTTCAAAATAATCGGTTTCTCAATAGATTTCTAATGGCAAGGTTGACGGTAGAAATGTAGAGTTGGTAACCATGGGCGAGGTCAAAATACTGACTGTGGTGCCTGTGCTAAACGAAGAAAATCACCTTGGTCGCTGTCTTTCTTCATTGCGTTCTCAAACCTTTGATCCCAAGTTGCATCAGATATTGGTACTTGATGGAGGGTCCACTGATGAAACACGTAGGATTGCTGAGAGGCACGCGGAGGAGAGTAAACATGGTGACGGGCCTCTAGTGGAAATATTGGATAACCCAGGGAGGCATGTTTCGCAAGCACGTAACCTTGCCTTAGAAAGAGCAGAAAATTACACACATATGTTTGAGATAATTGGCCATACATGGGTCCCTGATGACCATTTACAATCTCGTGTTGATGATTTACTAGAAACGGAAAAATTTCTTGGAACCTCAATTGGTTCTATGGGAACAAAGGTCCATGTTGATGCCGATGGAAAGGGGTTGGTTGCTTCTGCAATTGAGTGTGCCCTCCATTCTCGTTTGGGTGGGAGTGGGCAGTTCGCTCGATTCAAAGGAAAAGGTCCAGCTAGTTCACCAGCATTTTGTCTTCATAGGGTAGACGTAGTCAAATCAATAGGTGGTTGGGATGATCGTTGGATTGCAGGTCAAGATCATGATTTGAATCATAGAATTGCTGATGCAGGTTCACTAGTGATGCGTTCCGATGTTTCTTTTGTTTCGATGTCTAAGAGAACGACATTGAGAGGATTATGGGGGATGGGGATTAGATACGGATATTGGAGAATGCGCCAACTTCGTGCTTACCCCTCTAGAGCAAGATTGAGAGAATTCCTTCCATGGATTGGATTGATAGCAACATTGGCATGTTATTCCCTTTCTTTCCCATATTCCGAAATGTACCTCCGTGAATTTTCATTTTCAATGATTGGCGCATATCTTTCGATTTTGGCATTGGTAGGATTAAGTTCTGAACTAACCAATCGAAATCTTAGGAGAAAACTCCCTCTTGGGGGAACTTGTTTGGTTATACTTTCATTAGTGATGTTACATACATCATTTAGCATTGGTTTGCTTTCTGGTTTTTTGGGCATGAAACCCCCTTCTAACGAGAGAGTCAGGAGCGCGAATCATTCAAGCAATAGAGGCGGGAATTAATTTCATGGCGGAGAAGAATCAGGGCACTTCGATAGCTCTTCTTCTATCCCCTCCGTTCATTTTCTTGGTACTAGATCAATTTGGCCCACCTGCTATTGACCTTCTACTCAATGAAAGATTTTGGATTCCTTACGTCTATTATGGCTCCTCAATTCTTTTTGGATATATTCTGTATCGTCGTTCTCGAGTAGTGAAGGATATGGAATGGCATCGCTCGAAGAGCATTCAACGTTTAGAGAAAGTCTACAAGGCAGAAGATCGAGGTGTTTGGTTGCGTGCAGAAGCAGCGGACAATCGTCTTAGTGCTGCTGCAATCGATCGACCAGTAGATGCCCAGAAAAAAGCGGCTGCACGTCTTTCTGGATCAGTTGCTGGATTGAACAGAGAAGCTGGCCCTACAGAGATTAAAGCGCAAGAATCCGACGTAGAAAATGTTGAACTTTTCCTTGAACAGGAGCATGTAGCTAGAAATACCGAGAGAGTTACTGGCAAATCTGGTCCTGTTGAATCTGTCAAAGGAGTTACATTGGAGGGTGAAGATAGAGAGGAAGAAGGCCTATTCCAAGGTGCCATGCGTCGTTTATCCGAAGCAAGAGAATCTGCCGCTCAGAGTCGAATTCAATCTAATTCTATTCAGGAAAACACCTCGGTCAAGATACGTTCGCCTTCTGTGAATTCTGATAGTAACTCAGTTGAACGAATCTATGTGAGACCAGGTGAAGATTACGACCCTTCTCCACAATCGATAATGACGTCACAAACTGTTGATACATCACCTACTGAACCAGTTCAGGCTGATATTCGGCGATGTAAAGAATGCAGATCTCCTATGGATGCAACTGAATCATATTGTCCTAAGTGTGGTTCTTTCTCTGAGTAGGTGCGGGAACGATTCAAAGGTATCCATTAACACCGAATACTGTCGAGGGGGCCATATGTCGGAGAAGCGGGATTATTATGAGATTCTTGGAGTCTCTAAGGGCGCCTCTGATTCTGAGATCAAGAAAGCATTCAGATCATTGGCTAGAAAATACCATCCAGATAAGAATCCAGATGACGAAGAAGCAGAGGCTCTCTTTAAGGAAGTTCAAGAAGCATATGCAATTCTTTCCAACAAGGATCAGCGAAGACAGTACGACACCTTCGGACATAATCGACCTGATGGGAATCCATTTGGTTCAGGATTCCAAGGAGTAAACATCAATTTCGAAGATCTATTTTCTGATGGAGGTGGCTTTGAATCGGTGTTCTCCCAATTTTTTGGTGGTGGTGGTTCAAGAAGGAGAGAACGTAGAGGCAATGATTTACTTGTTCGACATAGAATCAAATTTGAGGACATGTTCAATGGTTCTGAAGAAGAAACTGAAATCCGTTCATTGGTAGAATGCGATGAATGTTCGGGTACTGGTGCTAAGTCGAATGAAGGTGTAAGTTCCTGTAGCACATGCGATGGAAGAGGAAGAATTACTCAGACACAGAGAATAGGCCCATTTCTTCAAGAATCAGTTTCGGATTGTCCTAATTGTGCAGGAACTGGAAGAGTTGTAACCGATCCTTGCTCATCATGTCGAGGAGATGGACGAGTGAATAAGGAGAGAACCATTAGGTTCGCGGTTCCTCCAGGAGTATCTGAGGGAACTCGTCTACGAATGCAAGGACAAGGAGAACCCACACCTGGACGATCAGGTCCTGCAGGCCATCTTTACATCGAGATTTCTATCGATGATCACGACTGGTTCGAACGTTCTGATTCCGATTTATTGATGGCATTTCCTGTAGGTTTTAACGATCTACTGAAAGGCCGCAGATTTGAGATACCTCATTTGGATGGTAAACCATTGATCATTGACATTCCATCTGGTTCCAAACCAGGAGATACAATTGATATTCGAGGGCGAGGCATTCCTCGCACAAGAGGACGTGGAAGAGGAGATGTTACAATTTTGCTTAAACTGCATATGCCTCAGAAACCATCCAAAGAATTACTTTTTTCATTGGAAGAATTAAGTGAATCAATAGATATTGCCAATCACGAGATTGAAGATTACATACGTAAGGAAGCTCGCAATCGCCGTAGTGGTATTGATTAGTTATTCCTCTGAATGATTCAATGCCTTAGATGGCATAGCTGCCATTGGTACTCCCTGTACTGTTCCGGTTACCACTACATCCAATTTTGATGAACTATGAGCGTGTTGAACTCTGATAAAGTGCAGATTTTGCGATTTCAACTTATCAAGCACAATTTCATCTTCAAAATGGAGATGGCTTGGATGAACTCCTTCAATAGATATTCGTTCGCCCATTGTTGCAGACAATCTAATCCCTGCATGTTCCCAATCTACCTTTGGTCTAATACCAATTAGTAGTGTAGGTGAATCTATTTCCAGTCTCCATGCTGCAAGCTCTAAATCCTCGGTTGAATGGCGCACATCTGGTTTCCCCCATTCCTGAATTAGTGCATCCCATTCTGTATCGCCTAGTGAAGATAAAGCAGCATCAATATCTTCGTCTGCTTGTGAATCAAGTCCGATTCCGCTTAGCCGTTCTCTTAGACGGGCCAATCGCAACCTTTCGTGTCTCTCAACTCGAATGATATCTCTATCTTTCCACTGCCAGTAAGCAATGGGTAAAAGTGGAGAAAGCAATACCAATCCTACAACAATATAGAACGTCGTGAATTCTCCTGATCGATCAATGTATATTGGTTCATCAATCTCTTGAAATTCTAGTCTGAATGAATACTGAGCAGGTATTATGGAAGAAGTACGATTTGGGTCGTTAGATATTCGAATATAGTGCGTTCCATTTTCAAGTTGTAATGTTTCATGTCCCAATCCTTCTTTTTCCACTTCAAAAATACCCGCATCTATTATTTCCATTATGCAACAATCATCAGAATCAGTAGCAGGAATTAGATGGACGATTGAACCATTCAAATCTGTTACTTCAAATGTCCAATAGTCAATATCTTCGGAATGACCGAGATATCCATCCCACCACCAATGTGGGCCATTATCACTTACCATAGGGTAGGGTGAATACAATTGGTCAGAATTAATCTCAGTAATGTTATCAGGAGCGTCTCCTAGAGTTTCACCATCTGATTCAGCATCAATAATGTATGAAATATCATAACGAACTACATTTTCCGAACGAATATGTATCCTTAGAGTAGTGTTCATTTCCCCTATATTCTCAATTCTAACTATTCCAGAGGTCTGCTCTAATTCTATCATCTCACCATTCTCAATATAACGCAATTCAATCCAATCACTAACCTCAATATCAATTTCTACCGGCGATCCCGGCCCTACTCTGAGGTCATAGAAATCGCCTTCATTATCCATAGGGCCAATCGTACCAACTATTGCAATCTCTGGCATCTGCATTTCATTTGTTTCATCTAAGTCTGACCAAATATCGAATATGAAAGAATACGGATTCTCATCTTGACCATCATTGGAATGGAGTTTTAGGTATACTCCTTCATTTGACGGTATTTCGATTAGAGCCATTCCTGTGATGGTTGCTAAACCAACCGCAGGCATGTCTGATACATTCAATGTCTCAATTAGATTTGGGGCTTGTCCACTTGTATCAAGAATATCCCATGTTAATGGATATCGAGAGTTTATTGAATGGAATTGCAGAATGTTTCCTTCACTTCCAGCAATATGAATTACATCTGTATCGCTTCCTGATAAGGTGCCAGTATTGGAATTGTATTCACTTGGATTTTTCGAAATCCCTTCCCTCCATTCAAGTGCATCTAATACATCTTGACTACCTGAATGCTCAGGATGGTCTGAAATTTCGTGTCCATTGAAATTTGGTAAAATTGTGTCTATTCTCCAACCCCCTTGGAGGAGAAATCGGCCATATGATTGTGCACTAGGTGCGCCACTACTGCCATAGATTGCAATTGAACCAGCAGTGATGTTTGCAAGAATTTCTTGCGTTTCAGTAGAAGATATCTCTTCCACACTTCCATTTGGCCAAACAATGGTAATGTTGATTTCTAAACAGTCTTGGTTTGGATTTTCACATGATATGCCAATCCATGCCACCCCCTCATTGACTTCTGCGGACATAATTAAATTTGCATCGGGCAATTCTTCTGCATTAACTGTGGAAATAGAGGCCATTGAAATCATCATGATTATGAAAATACCAACTGCGCTAGTGAATCCACGGTGCAGCCCCATACTGCTGCTGTCATCTGACCGGCTTTTAGAATCATTCAAGCGGGCTAGGTTACTCCTTACAACATGGGGGCGCTCGGCCGAACGGTTGTTGCACGAAATCGTCATGCTCGCATAATTGGTTTAGGAGACAGAAGAGGGCCATCAGTATACACCCCCTGTCTTGTTCGAATCGAAGGAGACCCGCCCTTAGATGAGTCACTTGCCCCGTTTTCATTTACTAGAGATGGTTCCAAATCACCTGCTATTCTTTCGCTTCATACATTGATTCCTGAGATGGATGTTTCTTCGACATCATTGATGAGTTGGGATGCGTCTGAAGGACAACACCTTCCTCCTACATTGAGTGATGCTGATTCGGGGGAACTTGGTGGTGATAGCTCTCTAATGATTGTTTCATGGCAGACTCTACATCATGATCCTAGGTTGATGGATACGGACTTAGCTCCTGATGTTGTGGTTTTGGTCGACGCTCCTCAATTGGTTTCTTCAGGCGAGTTATTTGTTCAGGCGTTAATTACTATTCGTGAACGATTTCCTGCTGCATTGGTTTGGACCCCTGGAATAGGTGGGCCGGACAATATTGCATTATTGAGTTGGTTCGGAGTGGATTTGTTTGATTGTGCCCGTTCACGAACTGCTGCAGTCAATGGGCAACGATTGACTATGCATGGGCCGAGGCCATTGGAAAAGGGCGAAGATGCCAATGATTGGATTCGAGATTGGCAGGATTCATTGCATTTTGTTCGCTCATCCATTCGAACTGGAAACTTGCGAGAACTTGTTGAATCTCAGGCAATAAATAGTCCACAGAGTGTAGAACATCTTAGAAGACATGATTCATTGCTTAAATCTCGAAATTCACCTCTTGCTCGGCATGTTCCGGAAACACGGCGTTTTCAATTTAATTCGAGTTCTTCCCGACAAGATCCGCTAGTATACGATTGGAAAAATCGCATATCAAACGATTATACTCCTCCAAAACATTGCAGTTCACTACTAGTTTTACTTCCTTGTAGTGAGAGAAAGCCATACAGTCAATCTCAGAGTCACAGAAGATTTTCAAGACATATTCCATTCACTTGCGTTGATGAAGTGATGGTCACGTCTCCTTTGGGCTTAGTCCCTCGTTCCTTAGAGGATCTTTGGCCTGCTGCGCATTATGATATTCCTGTAACTGGAGATTGGGATGCAGATGAAATTAGTATGATTAACGAAATGTTGCATGATTTGGTGAGTCGAGTAGGATACAACATCGTCATCAATCATTCTGGAATTGAATTATTGGAAATATCTGATGATGTAGAGATTATAGATACAAGGAATGGTTTGCGAGCTGGTTCTGAAGATGCGCTTAATTGTCTTGAAACAACAATTACTGAATCAGTGGAAAAACTAGGATTGAAGGGACCAAAAGGTCATCGTCATCGATTAGAGGTGTATCGTTCAACATCTCGATTCCTCTATGGTTCAGATTATTGGTTGAACGATGTACGAATCGAAGGCCGGCCACCCCGTTGGAGAATCGAAAAAGGGGGAGTACAAATTGCTCAATGGCACCCCAAATCAGGCCGCTTTGCCTTTTCCAAGGCCTGTCTGCCGATTTTAGATGATGGTGACGTTCTGCCTCGAATTCATCTCAAATCAGAAGTTAATTGGAAAGGCGATGTTTTTGTTTCAATTTTAGAATCATATCCTGATGGGATTAGAGAAGGAGATGATTTACTCGTCATGCAAGACAATATTCTAATCGGTTCTGCAAGAGCAGTCGCTCCATTTTGGGAATGGAAAGGTTCCCCAGGTAGAGTTGCTAGATCTCACCACAGAATCGGGTAATCCGTTTTTTCCGTTGTCGGAGCGGTTAAAGAGGGGAAGGAAGTCGCAGCGCTGCGAGGAGTGGTACGAATGGGCCGTATGCATGCATCAGGACGAGGCAAAAGCGGGTCTAATCGCCCATTTGTCGATGCAGCACCTGAATGGTCGAATACCGACAAGTCTGCCATTGAGGAGACAATTCTTGATCTCTCTCGAAAAGGCCATACTGCTGCCGAGATTGGACTAATTCTACGAGACCAACATGCTGTTCCAAATGTACGATTGGTTCTAGGCGAACGTGTTGGCCAGGTTTTAGCAAGGAATGAAATTTCACCAGAGATTCCTGAGGATTTAATGAATTTAATGAGGAAGGCATTACGAATGTTAGATCATCTAAACACAAATCGCAAGGATATCCATAATCGTCGTCAACTCGAATTGGTGGAGTCTCGAATTCGTCGACTCGCTAGGTACCTCAAGGGTACTGGAGCCTTGGATTCGGAATGGACATACAAACGTGATCAATTGCGTCTTGCTGTGAACTGATTACAATCGCAGGGGTCTTGAACCTCCATGCTGACTTAGATTCATGTCGGGCCTTGTGGATTTGAGTCCATTCTCCGTTCCAGCCCCGTCAATTCGTTCTGCTGCTTCGTATATTCTCAATAATCCTGGTGAATCAATTACATTACGCGCTCCCTTAACAATTACTGGATGTATCTCGCTTGCATTGATTGAGTCTGCGTTGGTAGACCTTGGCCGACCCTATAGTCGCCGATTTTCACCTTCATCTAGAGATGGAGGTGGAATCTTCATCGATATTGTAGACAATCATGATGCGGACACAATTTGGGATGAGAATTCTTCAACCTTGGTCATTAATCCGACAACTGTTCATGCGTTAGATGGTCATCGAGGTGATGGTAGACACGGGAGACTTTCTCCTGTAGCATTGGCAGCATCGTTGATGGAAGAAATATCTCCTAATGGTTCTAGGAGTTGCAGATTAATTCCATTTTCAGTTGCTGGTAATTGGTTACATGACGCATTAGATCAGGCATATGACCCTGTCTTTACAATCATGCGAGATTATCTAGAAGAAAAGGGAATTATTCGAGTTGTGCCGTTACCTGAGGTCCCTGATCCTTCAGTTGAAATGTTGCCAGGATTAGATCCATTTCTGTTAGAAGGTCTTTCACTTGGTTGGGGGAAGATGAGTTTAGAAGATCGCGCTAGATCACTCTCAAGTTATCTATTGCCTCTTATCCCACTAGACTTACCCTCAACTCCTCGAATAGAGGAATTAGGTTGGCACCGCATTCTTGCTTCTGATTGGTCTCGTGACCTTGCCTCACAATTGCATGATCTTAGTGAAGAGTGGAATAAAAGCGATCAAATCCGGTTGTTCGCAAGTAGAGCTGTTGATGGATTAGTCCGCCAGGGACGATTTGAATAATTACTCTATCAATAGAGTTCGACCACATCCACCACAAGGGAGGCGTAGAGGTCTTTCGTCCGACGAAATAGGGTTTGTTTGCTTACAAATTGGACAATCAATGACGGGTATTTTCCTATCGGGAATATCATCCAAGCCATCGATTCTATGCTTCGGTGATATGAAAATGATAATCAATGCTATTGCAAATGTTCCTATTCCTGCCCCCAATACAATACTCATCCTAATTCCGATGATATAGAGTATGGATAGAATGACCATGGATAATAGTAGCCAGAAAATCGAAGGAGCTCTTGAGCGATTTCTTGTACCTCTAATTGAAACTGTTCCACTCAACAGCATGATAATAAAAACGAGAAAAATCCCTGTTAATGGTCCATCAATAAATGATGTAGCAGGGGTAATTGTAACTCGGAAGTCATCCATTCTTTCATCTGATGTAAATGAAACTCTAACATTTTCAGCGATACCAAGTCTGAGATGATCTGCATCTATTTCTTCGGAATAAACATTTGAGATACCTTGTAATGGATTTGTTGAGAGTGATGCATCAAGGCTTACTTCTGTCCAATATGTTTTGGATTGAGAACGCACAAATGATTCAATAAATACAAAACTGCCAGGTTCTAGAACTGTGCTTGAACGTATCTTAATTGAAATTGGTTCAGGGCCAAATGATACCTTATTCTGTAAATCAATTTGAATGTCTAATGCACCTTCAAGATCAAATGGATCTCCTCCTAAAATTGCTTTTGATTCTAATGCCAGGCCACGATCTAGGAAATCAGCTAAATCCCTACCACTACTTGTTAGATGATTAATTAGAAGTTCTAATTCTGCATCATCTACTTGCCTATTGTTAAGTCCCTCAGACCCAATTATTCCTCCAGAACTACTCAATTCTCTCCACCATGAAGTCGAATCCAAACTCTCATTTCCGATATTGTCTAGACCCCAACGTAACCAAGTCGCTACAGCTCCTTCTATTTCCAATGAACTAGTTCTTTCTAGGCGATCATTTACTTGATTTACATCAATTTGAACATGTATGCTACTTCCTCCTGTTCTTACAGGTTCATTGGATGGATACCACCCATCTCCTCCGTCTGAACTCCCATCTAGCGTTAATTCATGACTGAGTTCCGCCTGAATAATTACACCTTCTTGAGGCCTTAGCGTAATGTTGAATGTGTAACTTCCTGACTCTGCATCAGATGGAGTTGTCCATATGTAGACTACTTCTACTCCTGTAGAAGTAGTGCTAACATAGGGGTCGCCTCCGATTTCATTTCCTAGAACTTTAGCAGTTAATGTTCCTGCAATAGCCAGTTCGTCTCCAAATTCTGAATGAAACCTCACAGGGAAGTATACTTGATTTCCATCTACATTAGGTTCCATCATTTCGATATCAAGTAGGGGAGAATTCAGAGATAGTCCACTGTTTGAGTCTGCGTCACCCCACATTATCAAAGCCTTAGAATCATCATCTGGATTAGTCCAAATTACTCCTCCGTTGTTAAACAAAGTAACTGTAATTTTCTCACCTCGAGATACCGATATTTCATCAACTTCTACTTCAATGCAGAAGGTTCCCTCTCTACCAGGTTGAAATGGGATTCCTGCATATCCCCCTTGTGATCCAGTGAATGTCTCTCCGCCGACTTCGACTTCTACCGAAAAATTGGCTGCACCAGTGGAACCGCCTTCTGCTCGATAATCTGTGCAGACGTCCCATGAATCTGAAGGAATGATTCCATTTATTCCAATCACAGATTCAAATTGCGCCATCCGTTGCTTTTCAACGCCTTGGTATGTAATCTCCAACTCATAAAGTTGATTTTTTGAAGATTCAGAAGGGGACATTAATCCGGTATTTGAATCGTCTGCATCTCCAATAAAGAACATTATATGTTCTACAGGGCCTTGATGTACCGTAGTTTGAGCTGCTGATACCTCCTGTATAGGGACCATCGAAACTAGGAAAATAAATAGGACAGTTAGAACCAAACTTCCCCGTTTCATGTTTATCCCAATCGTATAGAGTCCTTCAATCCCACGCAATAAATCATTCATGGAGGTAGATGAGTTTGATTTCTCCCTCTTCTGAAATTTCAGTAATTCTTGCAAATCCTACTCTTTCTAATTGAACAACATCTCCTGTTGAGTAATTGCCGATTTCAATCCTGCCTTCATTTTGGATTATATTGTCTCCTTCAACTTTGTATAATGATGCGGGAATAGAATGGTGTTCTAACAACCAGTGTACTATTGGGCGCCGATCTACTCTTTCGAAGCCATCAGTTTGAAGTGAATTGTCGTCTTCAAACACATTCGCAAACTCTTTCAGACGAAATTCCCTTTCAACGTCTTCTGTCTGAATTAATATCTTGTTTCCTTCTAATGGAGTTGGCCAAATTCTGTGACCCATTTTTTCATTTTCTGGGTGTCGAGGAATTTTCAGTTCATTTCCCGGCCATTGTTGATTCATCAATAAATCAAAACATCTGTGATTGTTGCTAACAAAAGATGCTCGAGGAGTAGAATTATCAATTGTTTTTGAGTTATGTGATTCGATACTTTGCATTGATACTGAAATATCCTTTTGCGTCAATCCCAATTCGAGCCAAAATGCACGTAATGCTTCAGGGGAAAATCCTCGAGATTTTAACGCCGCCAATGTTGGTAAACGAGGGTCATCCCAACCCGAATATTTTCCTGAATTAATTTCCTCCTTCATCCCACTTGTAGAAAATCCACCAAACTCATGCACCTTTACTCTGCCCCAGTACATAGTTTCAGGATATTTCCAACCTCTTGCAGAATAGAGCAATGTCTGTTTACGGGTAGAATCCATCAAATCCTTCCCTCTTATGATGTGAGTTACTCCTTGAAGAAAATCTTCAATCGCAGATTGATAATCCAATAGGGGCCATACTCGGTATGTTGAATCAACACGTGGGTGGGAGGTTGTTTGGATTCTCAATGCAGGCCAATCACGTAGAGCAGGGTTTGGTAAATTCAAGTCGGTTTTTATTCGAACTACAGCTGCTCCATCATTCCAACCTCCGTTGAAATCATTCATCTTCTCCCATCGTTTTTGATGTTCTGTTGGCTCTTTATCTCTGCAATCGCAGGGCTCTTTTGAATCTCTTTTGATTTTGAATTCATCCGCAGGACATGTACATACATACGCATTCCCATTTGCAATGT
>MDSW01002028.1_pt1 | contig 37221 bp, 34 predicted proteins | sample 811171 | NCBI WGS metagenome assembly MDSW01 (sample SAMN05326641, study PRJNA326480) | marine metagenome | isolation source: seawater | place: Atlantic Ocean: North West | collected 2012 | reverse complement strand
TTACTTATATAAGACAATTATTTGTATGAATTGTCAATTTTGAGAGATATTTTCATCCTCTTTAAGCTGCATGTTAGAAACTTCTGTTTGGAGTTCTAAAATAACTTGATTCAACTGATTTTTATAATTATTTAGTGCTTGAACTGAATCATCTAACAAGATTAATTGTGTATTTATATTATTTAGATTCATCTTAATATTTACAAGATCGTTTGCAGATAATTCCAAATCATTAAGTTTAGTCATATTTAAATTAATATTATTTTTCATTAAGTTAAGATTTTTTTTATTATCATTAATATCTTTTTCGATTAATCCTAAAAGTTTCTCAATCTCAGAGGTTTGATTGCTTAATTTTTGAATATTTACCTTGTTTCTTTTGTTGCTTAAATCCCAAAGCTTCCTTATTTCTTTGTCAAGAAATTGAATCGAGGAAGTTATATCAGTCATTGAATCATTGTTAGTCTCATCTACAATATTAATTTGTTCCTCAATTAATGATAATCGTTCATCTATGAGAGTCATTGAAGACTTGTTGCTCTCACTTTCAAAAGTTTGCCAAATAGCTAAGAATAAAATGCTCATAAATACAGCTACATAAATAAAACCAATTAGCAACCCTCCACTATTAGATCTTTTCAGATAAGCAGGAGGTTTTTTTTCTATTTTAAGATTAGGTTTCATAAGCAATTAAAATTAAATAATATTTAGCATATAATAAATATCTATTTTACCTTAACTTAAAATTAATAATGAATTTAGATTTTTCAGATGACCAAAAATTCTTAAAAGAAGAAGCAAGAAAATTTCTTGAGAAAGAAGATGTATTATCTAGAAGTAGGTCTGTTTTAGAGTCTAATAATAAAGTAGATGAAGAGTTATGGAAAAAAATAGTTGATTTAGGATGGACAGGAATTAGAATTCCGGAAGAATATAATGGGCTTGGCTTAGGGCATCTTGAGCTTTGTGTTGTTGCAGAAGAGCTTGGAAGATTTCTTGCACCAGTGCCCTTTTCGTCTTCAGTTTATTTATTTACTGAAACTATTATTAACTATGCTAATGAGGATATTAAGCAAAACATATTACCAAAATTAGTCTCAGGAGAAATTGTTGGAACTCTTGCAGTTACAGAAGAATTGATAGCGCCAACAAAAGACAATATATCGTTAAGTTGTGTTGATGGCATTATTAATGGAAAAAAAATAGCTGTACCTGACGCTGAAGTGGCGACTCATGTTATTGTTGTTGCAAGAACAAATAATGGCACATCTCTTCAGCTTGTAGATCTTTCTTTAGAAGGAATTACTTTAGAGCATCAAGAAAACATTGATGAAAGTAGAGGTCATTTCTCTATTAACTTTGATAATGTGCAAAGTGAAACAATTGGTGATGATATAAATGGCTGGGATTTATTTGAGTCAACTATAGATCAAGCGGCCGTATTGTTTAGCTATGAACAAATAGGTGGATCACAAGCTGCACTAGACATGGCAATTAATTATGCCCAAGAAAGATATGCATTTGGAAGACCGATTGGATCTTTTCAAGCCATCAAACACAAATTGGCAGATATGTATATTGCATTAACTTTAGCAAAATCAAATTGCTATTATGCTGCCTGGGCCCTATCAACCAGTTCATCTGATCTTCCAGCTGCCTCTGCCACTGCAAGAGTAAGCTCAACTAAAGCATTTCAATTATGCTCAAAAGAAAACATTCAAACTCATGGAGGAAATGGATTCACATGGGAATATGATTGTCATATGTTTTATAGAAGATCAAAACTTCTATCATTAAATATAGGCTCATTAAGCAATTGGAAAGAAAAATTAGTAACTAGTTTAGAACAATCAAATACAAATTAAGGAACATATATGGATTTTAATGACACACCAGAACAAGCAAAGTTTAGAAAAAAATGCAATAAATGGTTAGAAAACAATGCTGAATATAAAGACAAATCTTCCAAAGGAGATTCTTTTGCCAATAAAGATCTTGTTCAAGAGGCTAAAATTTGGCAAAAGAAAAAATATGATGCAGGTTGGGCTATGTTGCATTGGCCAAAAGAATTTGGAGGTATAGGGGCAACACCAATTGAAAGAATTATTTGGGCCAATGAGGAATCTAAATTTGATGTCCCCAGAGGAATATTTGAAATTGGTCTTGGTATGTGTGGTCCGGTCATGATGCAATACGCTTCAGAGGAACAAAAAGAAAGATATCTTCCACCTATGGCGGAGGGAAAAGAAATCTGGTGTCAATTGTTCTCAGAGCCATCAGCTGGTTCTGATGTTGCTGGCTTAAGAAGTAAAGCGGTTCAAGATGGGGATAAATGGATTATAAATGGGCAAAAAGTTTGGACTTCTGGAGCGCATTTTTCTGATTATGGAATACTGGTTGTAAGACATGATCCTAATTTAGAAAAACACAAAGGTTTAACATTCTTCTTTGTAGATATGAAATCTAAAGGAATAGAAGTTAAGCCAATTAAACAGATAACAGGTGGTTCTAGTTTTAATGAGGTTTATTTCACAGATGTTGAAATTCCTGACTCACAAAGACTTGGTGAAATTGGCGATGGTTGGAAGGTTGCAATAACCACACTAATGAATGAGAGGCTCGCAGTTGGTGATGCTGGAGGCCCAGATGTTGAAGATGCATTTAAGTGGGCAAAAACACAAGATAATCTTGGCAAACCTCTTCTAAGTGATAAAGCTGCAAGAGAATCTATTGCTGATTGGTATTGTGAAACAAATGGTCTTAAAAATACAAAACTGCGAACAATGTCTGCTCTTTCAAAAGGAGATACTCCTGGACCAGAAGCATCAATTACTAAAATTGTTAGCGCAAATAAACTACAAGATATTGGAAATTTTGGAATGGACTCAATGGATATGGCGGGTATGCTAAAAACAAATAATCAAGAAATTAAAGGGTTTCAAAATGCTTGGCTGGGAGCTCCAGGTATGAGAATTGCTGGTGGTACAGATGAAATTCTAAGGAATATTATCGCAGAGAGAGTTCTAGGATTGCCTCAAGACCCAAGAGCAGATAAAGGTCTTGCTTATAAAGACATACCATCAGGAAATTCTTAATTTATCTAAATTTTGTAAGAAACTGTAAAAAATCGGTATTACTTCCAACAACCTCAATCTTTCCTGAGGATATAGACGATACTGGGCTTTGAAGTCCAACTAAAATCTTTTTAAATTCAATTTCATCAGCAATAATTTTAATATCACAATATTGTTGTGCTGTATCTGTAACAACTGCGACTTTATTTCTAATTTGGATGTTTTTAATAATTCCAGATGAAAAATTAAAGCATACAAGCTGCTCTTCATTAACTTTATCAGGATTCAGTCTAACCGATAAAACATCAAACAAAGTATGAATTGATATCTGTTCTAAAAGTTGATTAGATCTCTCTATTAAAACAGTACTATTAAAATCTTCATCTAATTCTAGAGCGGATGTAAGAAAGTAATTCCTTTTGTTAGGATTGGATGATCTTGAGCCCTCATATACTAATGCCTCTTTTCTTAAAGTCTTCACTTCATCAATAAAATAGTCTAATGCTATTAAATGGTCACTAAGCTCCAAAGCCCATTGCATATCATCATTCTCAACAGCAATTCGTAATTGTTCAAGGAGTTTATCATCACCGCCAGCTAATTTTGATAGCCTAACAGCTCTATCATTTCTAGACAATGGATCAAGTTCTGATGGATTCCCGCTAAACCATCCTAAATAACCATTGAAGATACTTTTAACTGACCACCTAACAGTTCCATAAAATTCATAAAGATATGGAGATTTTGCAATGCTTTCTGGTAATTTAATGATTTCAGCAATTTCATCTGGATATAATCCTTCATTCATTAATCTTATTGTTTGATCATGAATATATTGAATTGCATCCCTGTAAGTTATTAGCGCTTCATTAATATTATCCTTTCCAATAATTGGTTTTGTGTGACTGGGAAAGAGGAATTCTGCATCAAAGGTTTTCATATGATCTATGCTATTGATCCAACCAATTACATCTCTGTGAGTTGTACCCCTAATTGTGTATAGATTCGGAAAAGTTTTATAAATATTATCTCCAGGCATTAATGTTTTATGATTTGGCAGCCATACAAAAATTTGGTCATTTGTTTCTCCAGGAGCATGGAAAAGCTGAAATTCAATACCAGCAATTGTAATATTAAGATTATCTTTAAATGTTGTATCAGGTTTAATATAGCCAGTTGGAGATTTAGATACGCTTAGGTTTGGTCCGATACCCACATTAATAAGATCTTCTTCAGATAAAAGAGTTCCAAACATTCTATTGCTTCTGTCAGTGATAATTGGATTTAAAATTCCCATAATTCTCTGAACATAGTAATCAGTATCTTCGTGAGCAATAATTTGGGGTTTTTCATTTTGGTTATTTATATAAAAAGCAGTACCAAAAGTATGATCTCCATGATTATGGGTATAAATTATTGCTTTAATTGGGTTTTGATTCTTCTTGCTGAATAAGGAGTATATTCTTTGGGCTTCATAAACACTATCTGATGCATCTATGATTACATTTCCGCCCTCACCTTCAACCATAATAGAATTTGCGATACCAAAACCAATAGCAAAATGTATGGTACCTCCAGGTGTTTCATAAGAAAGAACTTTTTGCTCAAATTCTTTTGAATGTTCAACCAATCTTTCTGCTTCAGAAGAATATGGCACATCAATATAAGCCGTATCTGAATCAGAACAAGATATCAAAAATGTTATTGTAAAAACTGATACAAGTTTTTTATACAAAACAGCTATATCCTTAGAGGAAACTTAACATTATTTCGTCAACAAGGATATTTGAAGCATCGTCATATGATATAGATCTACTTGAACCATCTCTCCAAACAGTTACCACAGTCCATAATGTTTTATCTTCTTTTATATCTCGAAGATTAACTCTTAAAATATTTTCAGTTTCTGTCCTAGTTATAGAGTCATAACCATACATATAATAATTCCATGAATGTCCATAATAGAAATTATTAGACCTATCGGATTCAACCTTATCCTTAGTAGTAAAGTTAATATCAAACATTAAATTAGAATCCTTTTTAAAGCTCAGTCCTCTTTCCTGAATAGAATTTTTAAGATTATCTTTAAATTTTTCTAGAACTATTGGATTAACTTCAGCACCGATATTAGAGTTGTTTATCTTTATATTAAAATCGTTATAATTATCTAGATTGAATGTCTCAATAGAGTCAATTTTAATATTTGATTGAGTAGTAGAACACCCAATTACTGCCATCAAAGTGAAAATTATTGATATTTTTTTCATATATTATTTAATTGTTGTTATATGTTTAATTTAGAAGACCAAAAGTATATAAAATTATTGGACCTCAATGCACAAATATATACTGAATCTGAATTCAAATGCAAGCATATACATTTAGATTCTAAAAGTGATGAAAAAGTATTTATGGTTGCATTTAGAACCATCCCAGAAGATTCTTCCGGTGTAGCGCATATTCTTGAACATACTGCATTATGCGGCTCTAAAAAATATCCTGTTAGAGATCCTTTTTTTATGATGATTAGAAGATCGCTTAATACTTTTATGAATGCGTTCACATCAAGTGATTGGACGGCCTACCCATTTGCAACGCTTAATAATAAAGATTTTGATAACTTGTTAAGTGTTTATCTAGATTCATCTTTTTTTCCAAATCTTGATGAGTTAGATTTCCTTCAGGAAGGCCATAGGCTTGAATATAATGATGAAAATGAAAATAAATTAGAGATCAAAGGAGTTGTTTATAACGAAATGAAAGGGGCTATGAGTTCAGTTTCTAGTCAACTTTGGCATGGCCTATCTAAACATCTATATCCATCATCAACTTATAAACATAATAGTGGAGGAAATCCAGAAGATATAATTAATCTTACACATAGTGATTTAGTAAATTTTCATAAAAAACATTACCATCCTTCCAACGCAACTTTCTTCACATTTGGCGATGTAGACCCTGAGTATATTCAAAATTATATTAGAAAAAATGTATTAGAAAACTTTAAACCTTCTTCTAAAACAATAAAGGTTGAAAATGAAGAGCGAATAGATTCACCAAAAACTATATCTGATTTTTATAATCCTATGCCAAATGATGAACAAAACCACCATGTAGTGCTCAGCTGGCTTCTTGGAGAAAGCCATGATCCAGAAGAATTATTAGAATCTTATTTAGTATCGAATATTCTTTTAGATAATTCTGCTTCACCACTTAGGAAAGCCCTAGAAAATACTGATTTAGGTAAATCACTATCTCCATTAACTGGACTTCATACAGATCATAAAGAATTAGTTTTCGGTGCAGGGTTAGAGGGTGTAAATTCAAATAAACAAAAAGATGTCGAAGATTTAATTTTAGATTGTTTAAATGACGTTGTAAGAAATGGAATTTCTCGAGATCTTATAAACTCTTCCTTGCATCAACTAGAAATAAGACAAAGAGAAATATCTGGCACAGGCATGCCATATGGTCTGCAGGTTATGCTAAGTTGCTTGCCAGCCTGTATCCATAATGATGATCCTTTAAAAGTATTAGATCTAGATACATCATTCAAAAAAATTAAAGAAAAGCTAAAAACTGAGAAATATATAGAAAACTTAATTAAAGAAAAAATTATTAATAATAATCACAGAATAAACTATTCTCTTATTCCTGACCCAGAGTTCAATATCAAGAATGAAGAAAAAATAAAAAATAAAGTTAACAATATATCCAAAACAATATCATCTGAGGAAAAACAAAGAATAATTAATCTAAGTCTTGATCTTCAAAAGAGACAAGAGTCGGTTGATGATCCTGAGATATTGCCAAAAGTAACTAAAGAAGATATCCCCTCCTCTAGAAATTATTCACTTCCTGAGGTGCTGCAAGAAAAAAAATTAAGTAACTACTTTTATAAAACTGGAACTAATGGAATTACATACCATTCAATGGTTTTCCCATGCCAAAATTTATCTAATGAAGAATTTAAAGTTGCTTCATTATTTGCAAACACATTAACTGACATCGGTCTTGGCAATATTAATTATGAAGAAGTTCAAAAATTACAATCAGCTATTACAGGAGGAATATCTTCAAATTTTATTCTTTTACCAAATAAAAATAATGATGGTCATCGCCTTGCTCTTAGAATTTCTTCAAAATGCCTTGAAAAAAATGAATTAAAAATGCAAGAGTTAATGCTAAGAACTATCAAAGAAGCTAATTTTGATGATGCAAATAGAATTAAAGATATGCTTAACTTTATTTCCTCTGATAACGAAAGATCAGTGATACAAAATGGTCATATATTAGCAATGAGCAATGCTGGTTCACAAGTTAATAATATTGCTGCAACTAATGACATGGCATCAGGTATAAATTTTATTAAGAATACAAAAGATCTTTCAAAAAATATTAATAATGGTGATAATCTTGAAAACTACATTTCTTTATTTCAATCAATAAAAAATAAAGTCGTTAGAATGCCTTTGTATAGTTTTACAGCTTCATCTTTAAATAGTGCTAATAGCTCTCTTGAGTTTAAATTTAATGAAACTGATATTGATATCGAAAAACAAAGTTATTTTAATATACAAAATCAATCAATAGGCTGGATTACAGGTGCTCAAGTTTGTTACTGCGCTGAGGTTTTTCCAACAGTTGATTCATCTCATCCTGATGCTCCAGCTCTTACAGTCCTTGGCGCTGTTCTAAGAAATGGCTATTTGCATTCTGCCATTAGAGAAAAAGGAGGTGCGTATGGAGCAGGAGCTCTTCAAGACTCAAATAACATGATTTTTAAATTCTTTTCATATCGCGATCCAAGGTGTTCAGAGACTTTTGATGATTTTAAGAAATCAAGAGAATGGTCATTAGACAAAATTACAAAAGATCAATTAGATGAAGGTGTTCTTGGTGTAATATCCAGTATAGATAAACCATTATCTCCATATGGCGAAGCAATAAGCGATTTCATGTCAACTCTTGACAACAAAGATAAAGAAAAAAGGTTAAAATTTAGATCAATGGTAAAGGATTGTACGGTTGATGATATCGAAGATGTATCAAGAAAATATTTATTTAATGAGTCATCAAAATCATTGATTGCAGGAGAAAACTACATCGATGAAATTAAGAGCCTTAATTTTAAAATAAAAAATATTTAACTAAAAAAAGAAAACCTTTTTTTCTTAAGTTCTTTTGCGCATCCCCAGTATTGTTTTTGATATTTTATAGACCTGTCATTCACTCTTTCAGCAACCTTTGTAAGCCATTCTTTATTTTTATATGTTTTCTTATCAAAACCCCTATAACCCTCATGGTAGGCTAAATATAAAGAGTAAGCATCATTTTTTTCAAAGCCTTGATAGTATCCTTTGCTAGCATACCATCCAATAAAATCTGCTGAGTCGCTAAAATTTTTTCTACTTGCTCTTTTGTTTCCTGTTTCATCTTTATAATCGTTCCATGTATCAATAAGCGCCTGAGAATAACCAACAGCAGATGAGGGCCTAGTCCATGGAATAAAACCTAGCAATTTATCTCTTTCAGGCCTAGCATCAGCCTTAAAGCTTGATTCTTGATGAACGAAAGACATTAGTACATATGGTGGAATTTTCCATCTTTTTTCACTTCTAATGGCAGCTTTGTACCAGCTTTTCTTTTCTTTAAATATTAAACAAATATTATCAGGGTTTTCTGGAGGTTTAGAAGTGCATGATTGAAAAACAAATATCAAAATAAAAAATATGAAATAGTTTATTTTATATTTTTTCATCTTTTTCAAAACCTCTAAAGTTTTTAAATCTAGGGAATCTTAAACTATAATGCTCACCCTCAATACTTTGTGTAATTGCATCTGCTCTAATTTCAATCAGTCTTCCAATTAGCTTATCTTTTGAAGCCCAATATTTTTCTCTATCCTCATCAGTCAACCCGCTACCAACACTCAATGAAAAAAACTTTTCGTCATCAATTCCTTCAACACTAAAAGCACCGAGTTTTCCTTCATGCTTTCCTGTTCCTTCTTGTATGTCAACTATTTTTAATGTAACTTCAATAAATGGCTTTATTTTTAGCCATGCATGACTTCTCTTGCATTCATAATAATTATTATTCGGTTTAATCATAAGGCCCTCAAATCCTTTATCAAGCGCTTCTTTATTCATTTTTAAAAATTTCTTTTGGCCAATTTCTTCATCAAAATTTATAATCTCATAATCAACTAACTTTATAACCTCTTCAAAACTATCTGAAAACTTATTAAGCTCTTGTTTTCTTTCTAAAGAATTAAGCTTGCTTTTGCCTAGATTAAATTCTTTCAAAGGCAGCATATCAAATAATGCTAGATATGCATCATCAGTCTTCGCTCCTGATTTTCTATAAACCTGTTTCATTAATGCCTGGAAATCATCACTCATTACCTCTCCATCGAAAACTATATTGTTATATTCAGTTTTACTCAAAGCCTCTTCGATATGTTGAAAATTATTAAATATTTTTCCATTTCTACTATATAAAGTAGCCTTGCCTTTAATAACAATTGCTATAACTCTAACACCATCATATTTATACTCAACCAAACAATTGCCTTGAACTTTTTTTGGATGTTTTGCTCCATCATGTGCCAACATGCAAGAAAAAATAGGGACTCTGAACTTTAGATGCATTTTCTTTGCGACATTGTTTACTGTTTTTTCACTTACTCCGCACCTTAGATCTTTAATTAATATTCTTCTATACCAATTATTCCATTGATTCATTGTTGCAGAATTCATTAAATCTAAAATTAAATCTCTTGCAGCATGGCCAGTTTTCTCTCTATTAATTAATAGATTAGCTTCTTTTTTAAAATCTTCCCAAACAAGACCCTTGCCATCATGATTGGATTCAGGTACCTGTTTTACTCCAAAGGTTATTAATGGATCAAGGCACAAAGTAAGCCCTTCTTGAAAAGGCACACTATTTAAATTTTTTTCAATAACGCTTTCTTTGAACAACCTGCTATTATCGCTTTCAAGTTCTTTGATAATTTTCCATTCATCTTTCATATAAAGTTAGGATATTGTCCTTGGTTTATTAAGTTGCTTAATTCTTTCAATATCTTGCGCTCTAGCTTCTATATGAGAAATCATTTGTTTTGTAATTGGTGTCCTTTCTTGATCACAAAGAGTTGCATGAAACTTATCAGAAAAATTAAGTGAAAATTCAACCATTTCTTTCACAGTCTTTAGTGGGTCTGAAGCCATTCCTAAATCAGAAACGATTACTAATGCAAAAGTTTTTGATTCTTGTTCAAAAGTTCCTGGATTTAGGGCATTTATTACTCTAAATTTCTCATTCCCATAGCTATCTTTAAAAGAAAAAAATTTATTTTTAATAACTGCTCCATAATTAGACATAAAACCGAAAACTTGATTAATATCAAACATAGATCTATCTATTGATACTAGATAAAAAATAGCTAGATCTTGATCTTCTAAATTTTTATTAAACTCAAAAGATTCTTGATTGTCACTAGTTGAGTCTAATTTCATAGAATCAATTGACTCTGTTACCGGTTCAATTTTTACTTTTAATTTTCCTGAATTTGAAATTTTTCTAATATACAAAAAAACAATTATTAAAAAAATTAAAATTGTTAGGCCTATTAAATAAATCTCAGAATTAGTTCCCATTTAAGATTCGGCTAATTTTAGAGCTTGGCTAACATCAACGGATACCATTCTTGAAACACCAGCCTCTTGCATAGTTACCCCCATTAAAAAATCACTTCTTTCCATAGAAACCTTGTTATGAGTAATGAAAATAAATTGTACTGATTTAGACATTTCTTCAACCATATTGATAAACCGCAATGTGTTTAAATCATCTAATGGAGCATCAACTTCATCAAGTAAGCAGAAAGGTGCTGGATTTAATTCAAAAATAGCAAATACAAGAGCTAATGCTGTTAAGGCTTTTTCACCTCCAGATAGCTGTGATATTGATGAGTTCTTTTTACCTGGAGGTCTTGCCATTAATATTACTCCTGCATTTAATGCATCATCATCAGTTAAAATAAGTTCAGCCACGCCCCCGCCAAATAATTTAGGGAACATTTCTTTTAGTTTTGAATTTACAGCATCAAAACTATCTTTAAAAATAATCTTTGTTTCATTGTCTATTTTTTTAATAGCTGCAGTTAATTTCTCTAATGCTTCTGTTAAATCTTCATATTGATCATCTAATTCTTTTTTTCTTTTTGACTCTTCGGCAATCTCCTCTGGCGCAGCTAGATTAATTGCTCCAAGTTTTATAATCTTAGTTTCAATTTCAGTAAGTTTATCTTCAACCTCTTCAAAAGAGGTATCTTCATAATTAGAAAAATTAATATTTTTAATATCTATTCCAGCCTCTTCAATCTTTTTATTAGAATTTTCAAGATTAATCTCATATGTTCTAAGTTCAATTCGAACATTAGTTATTTTTTCTGAAATTGTTCTTGAATCTAAATCAGCTATAGATTTTTTATTTTCAAGATCTCTTAAGTCTTCATTAAATTTAGACTGTTTTTGTCTAAGTTTAATCAGTATTGCCTCTGCATCTGAGCTTTTTACAACATACTCATTCATTTCTTTCTCTATCGATTCTTTAAGTGTCTCTGCTTCTTTTATTTGTTTTTCAAGATCATTTTGTCTAGAAAGATATTCATCTGTTAAAGATTTAGATTGGGCTGTTGCTATATCAAGAATATCGGTTAAAAGTTTTTTTAACTCTATAGCTTTATTATTTATATTATCATTATTAATATTAAATTTTTCTAGAGTCACAATGATGTTATCTAAGATATGCATAGCTTTTTCACTTGGGCTTAATTCATCAAAGTTCTTCTCAGTTTCTTTTGCTTTGTCATAATTCTCTTTTGCTTGTTTAAGTCTGTAATTTGTTTCAGACTCTGTCTTTTTAATATTCTGTAAATTAGCTTCCCTTTTAGCAATCTCACCTCCAACAGAGTAAAAATTCTTCTGAGCTGTCTCATATTCACTTAAAACAAACTCATTTTCAGTTCTATATTGATCAATTTGTGATTGAAATGTTTCACATTCCGCATTCTTTACTTTTAATTCACGGTTATGTGAATCTAATTTCTTTTGTAGGTCGTCTCTGCTATTTTTTGCTTCTATCGAAAATAATATAGCTTTGTCTAACTCCAATTTTGCTTTATCTTCTTTTAATAAATTATATTTATCAGCTGCTTTAGCCTGATTTTCTAACCTTCTAATAAGTCTTCCTATCTCATCTCTAATATCTTTAACCCTTGATAGATTTTCTTTCGTTCGTTTTATTCTGGACTCAGTTTCCCTTCTTCTTTCTCTATACTTTGATATGCCTGCAGCTTCCTCAATATGCGTTCTAAGCTCATCTGGTTTTGCGCTAACTAAATTACTTACCATTCCTTGTTCAATAATTGCATATGAACTTGGGCCTAATCCTGTACCAAGAAATATCTCTTGCACATCTTTTCTTCTACATTTGGTTTTATTTATAAAATAATCAGATTGAGCATCTCTTGTCATAACTCTTTTGATAGAAACTTCATTGAAAGAAGCATACTCGCCTCCAATCTTTGCAGTAGAGTTATCAAATAGAAGTTCAATACTACATTGCCCAGAAGCTTTTCTTTTTTCAGAACCATTGAAAATAACATCAGCCATTGATTCGCCTCTAAGATTTTTAGCAGATAACTCCCCCAATACCCATCTAACAGCATCGATAACATTAGATTTTCCACAACCATTAGGTCCAACCACTCCAACCATGTTGGTTGGGAAAGATATTTTCGTCGGATCAACGAAACTTTTAAAACCTGAAAGTTTTATATGTTTTAGCTGCATTTTAAGAGTATTTTTTTTACCTTTATATTATAACTATTGTGATTTTTTTGACCATTCATTTGAATTAATTTTATATACGCTCATAGCATTATTTTCATTTAAAATAATTAAGCTTTTAAGTGAAAATACTTCAAAACTATTCTTGCAATTTATCTCAATCTCCATTTCGATTGATTCATTATTAAGATAAGCTGATGCCAAATCAAATCCTGGAATTATGCTATTTTCATTTCTCAGCCTAATGTCATTTGTATTTTGAAATTCTATTTTTGCAATTGGAATATCTGGGCCATTCAAAATAAACAGATTAGCCAAACCAGTATTCAATACGCATGGAAAATATGAGCCTTTATCAATTATTAAGCTAGCATTTCTAAATTTAGGAAATTTTGCATCTCTCAGGCTTGTATAAAGACTATAAAAAATTATTTTCTCTTCATTTGAAACAAAAAACTTTTCAGAATATACAATAAAGCTTTCTGCAGAATTTAACTTATTTAAGTCTATTGATTTTGATATTAAACTAATCATCCATGTTTTTATTTCATCTTCATTCAAAGATTTTTCTATATTAATTAAATAATCTTTTGGAATATTTGAATCTAGATATACTTCATCTAGAATTTTATTAGTTAATGTTTGTTTATTTAAATTCCCTAGAATTGCAAATTTGCTTGTAAAAATTATTAGACAAAAAGAAAGCACAATTACAGTAGCTCCAAAAATCAGTCCTTTATTGTTTGTTTTTTGAGATAATAAGTAAGCAATTATTGGCAATGCTGCAAATAAAATCAATAAATAGAATATAACCATTAAGTTCTTTTTCTAATCAAAAAGATTGTTAGACCTAGCAATAAAAAAATAAATGGTGAAAACCATAATATATATGTATTTTTATTAAATTCAGGCTCGTATAGTGAGTCTGCTCCAAATCTAGAAACTACATATGATTTGATTTCATCATCAGATTTTTTTTGATTAATCATTTCTGCAATCTTTATTTTTAAATCTTCAGAAACAGGAGCATTTGAACTTGCAAGAGAACCTGCAGTACATTTTGGACATCTTATATCTTTTATAAGATTATTAAATCTTTTCTCATCTTCATCATTAGAAAATTCATAAAGCGTGCCTGATGATAAGTTTATTGAAAATAATATTACTAATATAAATTTCATTTAAACATTTCCTTTTCATTTATTATTGGTACAAACACATCTTTCCATATAGCTTCATTTATCTCTCCTTGATAATGAGCTACTATGTTTCCGTTATTTACCAAAAATGTTTCAGGCGCACCAGTTACCCCTAAATCTAATGCTAGGGAACCTTTGAAATCGTAAATTATTATTTCATACGGATTACCAAATCTTGCGAGCCAATCTATTGCTTCATTTCTTTTATCTTTGTAATTAATTCCAACTACAGGTATTCTTTTATTTTTTAAGCTCATCAAGTATGGATGCTCTACTCTACAAGTTATACACCAACTTGCCCATATATTAATGATGTAATCTCCTCCCATATCTGCATCAGTCATAAGATCAGATTCATATAAAGTTTCAAGATTAAAACTGGGAATTGAGAATTCTTTATAGTCCGCTCCGGGATATGGTTTCTCTTCTGTTAATAAGAGAAAAAACATACAAATAAAAATAATTGGTAATAAAAGAACGGCTGATTTCAATAAAATTTTCATAGATTAAATTCTTTTCCTTGAAAAGATTAACATTATTCCAGCAAATGACATTAAGGCAGCTGAAAACCATATCCATCTGATTAAAAAATTTATTTGAATATTTACAATCCAACTTCCATCATCAAGTTGGTCGCCTATAGTTAAATATATATCTTTAATTGGAGTAATATATATTGCTGTTTCTGTAGTAATTTGTCCTCTTGTAAAATATCTTCTTTTTTCAGGACTCAAATTAAAATTATTGCCATTCATGTCTTCGATGTTAAAAGATGCCTTAATTGCATCATAGTTAGAGCCTTCTATTAATTGAATATCTTTAAAATAAACTTTCATATCTTTATATTCTTCATATTCATTTAATTTAATATTTAATGCTCTTTCAGAGCTCAACAAGCTATTAAAAGAAATGGAAACTAGCAATAAACCAAATGCTAAATGAGCTATAGCGCTAAAAGGATTAAGATATTTTTTATTAAAAAAATATCTAAATATTTTAATGATATACCTTGATATGATTAATGTGCCTGCAAAGATTGAAAACAATATAATAATATCAGTGGTGTTAAATATAAAAGATAAGGAAATAACAAAAATACTTGAAAAGATTAAAGACAAAACAATTGGTTTTTTGAGTATATTAATGGTTATTTTTCTTGACCATTTAGAATCAACTGAGAAAAATAAAAATAATGATGCCAATATTACAATTGGTATAAATATCGCATTATAAAAAGGCGCTCCCACACTAATCTTTTGATCGTAAAGGTATTCATAAAAAAGTGGGTATGTTACTCCAAGCATAATTGAAAATATTAAAGTTCCAAATAAAATATTATTTATTGAGATAAATGATTCTTTTGATAAAGTTTTTATATTACTAATAGGTTTAATCATTGAGAAACGTGAGATAAATAAAAAAACTGATGTCGTAATAATTATTCCAATAAATGCTAATAAATAAAGACCTCTTTGAGGGTCATTTGCAAATGAATGGACGCTATCTATTATTCCAGACCTTACTATGAATGCTCCAAAAAGACTTAAAGAAAATACTAAAATAGAAAGCAAGATCGTCCATATCCTAAGATGAGATGATTTAATAGAAACACTTAATGAATGCAGGAATGCTGTAGCAGCTAACCAGGGCATCAATGCAACATTTTCAACCGGATCCCAAAACCAATACCCGCCCCATCCTAATTCGTAATAAGCCCACCAACTACCCAATGAGATGCCTATGGTTAGAAAAACCCAGGCCATTACAGACCATTTTTTGATCAACTTTTCCCATTTAATACTTGAATCGCCGTTAATAAGAAATGCTAATGATGATGCAAATGGAATTACAAAACCAACATAACCTAAATAAAGAGTTGGAGGATGAATTGCTAATGCGGGATCTTGCAATACTGGATTTATATCAGCGCCATTGATTGGGGCTATTGGTAAAATTGTAACAAATGGATTTGAAGTTAATAAGAGGAATAATAGAAACCCGACCAATATAAATGAAATTATTCCCATAGTTTTAGGTTTCAAAATCTCATCATTATTGATGGAAATATTAAAAATAAACCCCCATACAGATAAAAAAACAATCCACAAGAACATTGAACCCTCGTGAGCGCTCCAAATAGATGATACTTTATAAAAAATAGGTAATGCTGAATTTGAATGATTAGCTATATATTCAACACTAAAATTATCTGTAATTGCCAGCCAAACATATATAAGAAATGAGGAAGATAATAGTAAAAAAGCTTGAGAATATGTTCTGCTTATAAGGTTTGAGGCATATGAACTATTAGTAATAAATAGTGAGAAATATCCAACTAAAAAAAATAATCCTGTGGCCAATAGTGATAGAAAATGTGATATCTCAACTATCATTTTTAATATCTATATTTGGGGGCATATAATTTTCATCATGTTTTGCCAGAACCTCTTTTGCATAAAAAATCTTATTATTTAAAAACCCCAATGCCACTACACCACTACCTTCTTGAAATAGATCAGGCACTATGCCATCAAATATTACTTTTATAGAATTTTCATAATCAGTAATTACAAAGGATATTTCAGAACCATTTCTTTCAACAGACCCCTCTAATACCATGCCCCCAATTTTTATTCTTTTTTCAGGTGGAATATTATTATTTTTAAGTTCTGTTGGTGTAAAAAAGAAATCTAAGTTTGAATTTAATGAGTACAATATTAATGAAATTCCTGAAATAGAAAATAAAAAAACAAATAGAATGCTATAAATTCTCTTTTTTCTAGTTGAGTTCATTAAATTTCTTTTTAATCTTTTTAAGCTTTATTTTGTAATAAGTAAATGCATAAATTAAACAAAATATGACTACAAGTACTACGCTCCATACGTATATACCATGACCATTCATATATAAGGCTTCTTCTATAGATTTAAATGGAAAATCAAACATAATCTTTAATCCATGATTTTGTTTTTTCTCTTTTGAAGATCTGTACTTTTGATGAAATAATTATTAAACATATTACTATTCCAAAAAAGCCTATTATCGAACCGATTAGAGGGTAAAGCATTGAAGGATCGATGGTTGGCTTATCAGTCAAGGTTATAGATGCTGACTGATGAAGAGTACTCCACCAATCAACTGATTTCTTGATAATTGGTATATTTACAAATCCAACTATAACTAACCAAGATAATAATTTATCAGCTTTCTCATGGTTGCTAAAAGAATTATGAAGTGAAATTAGACCCAAATACATTATAAATAATATTAAAGTTGAAGTAATTCTTGCATCCCATTGCCACCAGGTACCCCAAGTTGGAATTCCCCATACTGATCCTGAAAAAAGTGCTAAAAAAGTAACTAATGCACCAATTGGTGCCATTGCAAGAATGAGGTAAGCAGAGAGTTTTACTCGCCATATTAAATATATAACACTAGCAATAGCCATAGCTGCATATATAGATTGAGAAAAAAATGAAGCTGGAACATGAAGATAAATAATTCGAAACGAGTTACCCTGAACAAAATCTTCTTGAGTAAATAATATCCCCCAAACTAGAGAAAATATATAAACAAATAATGAGAAATAAAAAATATACTTATATATTCTGTTTATCTGAAATAAATAAGTTTTAGGTGAGGCAAATTGATGTATAAATTTTTTAATCACTTTTAATTTGGCTGGCTTAAAGCTATTCTAAATGGGCTTTAATTATATAAGATACAATAAAAGGCACCGATGTAATTATAATAGATAAGCTGCCTAATAATAAGAGCAGAAGTTCAAGATAATTAATACCAAATTGAATAGCTATCACACTTTTTCCTAATACAATTAATACAGGTAAGGCTAATGGCATTGTAATAATAGCGCCAAGAACCGATCCCTTGTTTAAGCTTAAGGCGCTACCAAATACAAATAAGTTAAGAAAAATATATGAACAGATCATTGCGAAAGGAAAAACAAGAAGACTTATATTCAAATTCTTTGTTATTCCAAGTGAAAAAAGAAAACTAAATAAAGATATGGGAATACCAATCATAAACCAATAAATGAAAATCTTTTTTGCTATTAGAAATGGAAAGGAAGATATAGAAATAATGGTCTGCTCTAGAGTGCCGTCATTATAATCCTCTAAAAAAATATCTTCGGTTGCCAACATCATGGATAAAAGAATTGATATCCATAATAAGGAATAAAAACCTTTTTCTAAATCTTTTTCTAGAAATTCAACTGTAAGTGGATACGCAATCATAATTAGAATAAATACTATGATTGGTCCAATCCAATGTCTCGTCTTTTTCTTAAGTTTTAAATATTCTAAGTAAAAAACCTTCATAAGTTATTGCAAGTTAAGTACCTTTGATTCAATTTCACAATCTATATGAGATGTGTAAACAATAGCTTTACCGATTTCGAGTTCTTTTAATAAGAAATTTTTAACAAAATCATGAGCGTCTTTATCAAGCCCTACAAAAGGCTCATCCAAAATTATTAGACTAGAATCATTTAAGAATACTCTTAATAGTGCAAGTTTCTTTTGCTGGCCAAATGATAGATTTGCAACAACAACATCTAAAAACTTTATAAGATCAAGTTTTTCTAAATAGTAATTAAGATCTTTATGATTATTTAATCCATGAAGCAATAGATTATCAATAACGGATAGATACCCTTTAAGAGCATTCTTATGGCCCAAATAACAAATATTATTGTTATTTTTTATCATAATTGAGCCTTTTGATTGTGGGGTTATTCCCAAAATAATCCTTATTAGGGTCGACTTCCCAGAACCATTAGATCCAGTAATATGCAATGCCTCTCCTTTATTTAAGGAAAAAGTAAGATTATGAAAAAGTCTATTTTCATTAATTTTAAAAGATATGTTTTCAGCTTTAATAAGTTCAGTATTCATTTTTCAAATATATCTAAGTTTTTAGTCCTTATTATAAGAGGAGGTAATGGTTTTTGTGGATCAATTCGTGAATAAAATCTTTTTGATATCTCGTTAAAAGGAGATGATCCAAATTTACCAATACCCCCTACAGAAAAATAAAGTCTTTTGCTGAAGTATATACCTTGTTCAATATCGGGAATACTTCTCATAGATGAAGAGATTTTTTTTAAATTTTGTAAAAAATTATTCTTTTTATCATTAAACTTAAACCATCCCCATGAAGATTGATCAATCATGGATATCTTTTGTAATATTTTTTTAGATTTTATATTGGGAAGTGATGATGGGGGGAGTAAAACTACAAGGTTTCCCTTTGCATTAAATATGATGTTATCAATAGTCTCTTCATATGATTTTTTATCAGAAAGATTTGCTGATATAAATTCTTCATTTTCTGATAAATTAGGAAATTTTAAACCCTTTAATCTTTCGTATGAGCCAAGAACTATGTAAGTAACTAATTCTTGGCTCAAAATTTTTTATATCTTCGACAAAGCTTGCTCAAAGTCAGCAATGATGTCATCAACATGCTCTAAGCCAATTGAAAGCCTTACATATCCTGGTGTAATGCCTGCCGCTAGTAACTCATCTTCATTAAGCTGACTATGTGTGGTGCTACCAGGGTGAATCGCTAAACTTCTTGAATCACCAATGTTTGCTACATGGTATACCATCTCTAAAGCATTAATGAACTTTTCTCCTGCTTCTCTACCACCTTTCACCTCAAAACCCATTAAACCACTATTACCTCTTGTTAAGTATTTTTCAGCTCTTTCTTTTGCATAACCGTCCATTAAAGAAGGATAGCTAACTCTTTCCACAGAATCATGATTTGAAAGATATTGGGCAACTTTTTCAGCATTACTGCAGTGCTCTCGCATTCTTAACGCAAGTGTTTCTAACCCTTGAATGAACATAAAAGCATTAAATGGACTCATTGCAGCCCCCATGTCTCTTAAAATAGTTGTTCTAGCTTTTAAAATATAAGCTATAGGTCCTAAAGGTTTTACTGCTTCGGTCCAAACCGCACCTCCATATGATGGATCAGGAGTATTTAAAGCAGGCTGCCTTTCAGGAACTGCTTCCCAATCAAAATTACCACTATCGATAATTATTCCTCCAATTGAAGTTCCATGACCGCCAATAAATTTTGTTGTAGAGTGCATTGAAATAGCCGCGCCATGATCAAATGGCTTACAAATTACTGGAGCAGCAGTATTATCAACAATTAATGGAATACCCAATGGCCGACCAATTTCAGCAACTTCAGATATTGGGAATACTTCAAAGCTAGGGTTGGGAAGTACCTCACCATAATAAGCTCTAGTCTTTTCATCTGTTGCTTCTGCAAAATTATTCGGATCTGCAGGATCTACAAAACGAACTTCAATACCCATGTCAGAGAGAACATTTTTGAAAAGATTATAGGTACCACCATAAAGATGTGCGGATGCAACGATATTATCTCCATTTCTAGCTAAGTTTTGAATTGCTACTGCTGAAGCAGCTTGACCTGATGCAACTGCTAAAGCACCAACACCACCCTCAAGGGCAGCAACTCTATCTTCTAAGACCGCGCAAGTAGGATTCATTATTCTAGAATAAATATTTCCTAGCTCTGATAAAGCGAAAAGATTTGCAGCGTGCTCAGTGTCATCGAATTGAAAACTTGTTGTTTGATGGATTGGAACTGCTACTGAATTAGTGTTCTCATCTTTTCTCCATCCTGCATGAAGACCAATAGTTTCTGGGTTTGAATATGTTTTGCTCATTGAAAGTACTCCTCTATATATTGAATATATGTATGACTAAGTATAGTAAATTATATTTAATAACAACACCTATATTAACAATATATGCTGGTATATTCATTACAAATAATTATAATTAGCGAAGGATATCTATTATGGCTAAAAAATACACAAACTTTAGAATTGGTGGTTCTCCACAAAAAATAACAGATGATTATACTGTATGGTCAAATGACCTTCTTGAAAGAATTATTGCTAGCAAAACTGTTATTCAACCTGGCAAATCAACCCTAGGACATAAACTTATTGATTCAGATGTTGTTTATATAATTACAAATGGAAGAGGAACTATGGAGGTTGTAGAGTATATGAATTCTGATGAAGGACATGGATCAAATCCATCCTATGGAATTGAACATAAAGACTCATATGAACTTTCTGCTGGAGATGTAGTTCTTGTTGAATCTGGAGACTATTGTAAAGTTGTGAATGACTCAGACCATGATCAGCTTACTTACTTAAGAATATTTGATAGAGGTGGTTGGAGACAATAAATGTTCAAAACACAATATGCATCAGATGGCTTAGCTATGGGATTATCAACAGCTTGTGTTATCCACTGTTTTTTTGCTCCTACACTAATAATTTTTTCATACGGAATTTCTTCATTCAGCATAGAAAGTGAATTAGTTCATTACCTGATTGTGGTGCTTGCGGTTCCTATAAGCTCTATTGCTTTAGCAATTGGCTATAGAAATCATAAAAAAGCATCCTATCTGATTACAGGCATAGTAGGCTTATCAGTTCTTATTCTTGCAGTTATGTTGGGCGAAAATTTACTTAGTGAACTTGGAGAGCAGTTGGTAACGCTTACTGGATCAATGCTCGTAGCATTTTCTCACTTTAAGAATTATAGAACATGTAAAGAGTTAGAATGCTCCTGTCACGATAATTAAATTAGCTAATTTAATATAAACTTTGCAACCATAGGCAGGTGATCAGAAACACCTAGTTTGGTTTTTGGATTAAACTTAATTGGCCTACCTGTATCACTATATGAATTTGTGGGAGTTGAATAAACTTTAATGCTTTGTGGAATATATTTAATATCCCTGTCTTTTGATAAGAAAATTGTATCAAGAAAACTCCAGTTGTCTTCATAGGCATAATAATAAGTTCCTTTACAATTACTACATCCATTTAAATGAGCAACAAACCAATAATTTTCCTGTGACTTATATATATCTAATTTTTTGTCTTCTTTGCTATTAATATTAAAATCTCCGAGTGCTATGGAAGGATGTTGATGTGTTTTCAATAAGTCTCTCAATACATTCAAAGAATCAATTCTCATTGAGACATCATGATATCCAGCAGGAAAGTGAACGTTATATATTTTTATTTTTTTATTACTAATTTTTAGTGTCGCCTCAAGGATTGGTCTCGTATCTTTATTTTCATGCTTTCCTGTAAAAGAAATGTAATGTAATTTAGATTCTATAATCTTGAATTTAGATAAAAATGCTGTGTCAATACCTCTGTAATCCTTACCCTCTATTAGAGCCAAGTCTTTATAACCATATGGTTCAAGCAATTTAAATAACTGAGTTAAAATATTTAAGTTTTCAACTTCTTGAAGGGCTAAAATATCAGGCCCTGAATCATTATATTTTATAATTTCATTAGCTAAATTTATTAACTTTGCATTTTTTGTCTCTTCATCCCAATCAAGATTTAAACATTCATCTTTCCATGAGTTGACCTTAATATCTTTACAAGAATTGATATGGTTTTTTGATTTCTTTAATTCGATTGGTAAATAAGCTTTATCATCTTTCATAGGGTCATCAAGAACATCAAAAAGGTTTTGAGCGTTAATAGTCATTACGCTAAATTCATAACTAAGCACAGAAAATGATATAAAAAAAACTGATATAAATAAAAAATTACGCATCTATATCTTTAATATATAGCTTTATTTCAAATGGAATATCAATATTTTTATTTTGCTTACTGCTTACACTCATGATGTGTTGAAATTTATCTTTTGGAAAATCAACAATTTTCCTTTTGTTTAAATCTATGTGTCCAAGAATTGTTTCAAAGATTGCAGCAATTTCTGAATCTTTATTTTGAAGTATCCCTACAAAATGCATTAATTTCTTATTTGCTTTATATAAGATAAATGAAGGATAAACAGATTCATTTAATCTAAACTCTTTTAGATATCTAATATTATCTTCTAAAGTGAATGTAGAAAACCCACTTTCAATATATTCTTGACTAAAATTTAGCTCATCAATGTAAAAAGAAGTATAGGTGCTATCAAATAGTTGGTAGTAAAAGTTCACATTCATATGACCATTGTGATCACACATATTTTCTGTAACCTTTATAACGCTATGAACGTATGGAAGTGCTTTCATATTATTAGTATAAGTAAAAAAAAGCCCAGCATCACGCTGGGCTTAAATAATTAGTAACTAATTAAAACTCGAGTCCAAATTGCAGGCCCCATGTTCTAGGGTCTGAGAAGGATCCATAAAGCTGTCCACCTTGTAAGTTACTCGCAGTTCTTAAGAATTGAAGCTGTCTGTCATCTGCTATATTTTTACCATATAGTGCAACATACCAATCGCTGTCATTTGGAGTAAATTTGACAAGCATGTCAAAGTATTTGTTTGCAGGAATTGCCATTCTAACTTCTTCGAAAGCGCTTGAGTTAGATTCATCTCTATATCGATATGACAATCTTGCAGATGTTTCGCCATTATTAGATGCGAAAATCTTTGTTAAAGATAAGCTATATTCAAGTTCCGCAGTATTAGGAAGCTTATTCCCTTTTAAGCTTGATGGAACACCTTGAGCCACTGGGCAAGGTAATCCTGCTGCAGGAGCAAATGTAGGAGCTAAACAATTAAATCCACCTGATTTAAATAAATTTAATCCATTTGAGAATGCTGCACCTGTAATCGCACCAGTTCCATTAGGATCCAGGGCGCCAAGATAAGCAACCAATTGCCCTCCAACCGGATTTAGATAATTAATAATACTGGTGTCAGAAGTTATTTCATTATCAATTTTTAACCAGCTAAATTGAATTTGAGTAGTCTCTGATGGGAAGAATGACATTTGTCCCTCAAAACCAGTTATCTCTGCATCAAGGTTATAGTTGATACTCGCATCATCTACAATAGCCGCAAGGAGCATGCCTTGATTATCATTTTTAAATATATTCATATTTAATAACATTGCTCCATCCATGAAGATACCTTTTAAGCCAAAATCTAAAACTGCAGTTTCTTCTGGATCATAAGTGCTTGAACTAGAACCAGCATTTACACCGCCAGCTTTTGTTGCAGTTGTATAACTTCCGTAAACCATTACATCTTCACCAAGATAATGCTGAAGAGCTAATTTGTAGGAAGAAGATGTATCAGAAACAGTTCTTTTTTGAAGCATTCCAGGAATATCTCTTGGATTTTCATAAGCATTTCCACCTCTAGCTACATATTGTCTTCCAACTAAGTCATTGAAGTTTGAGCTATCTACAAGAAAATCATCATATCTAGCCCCAATAGTAAGCATTGTATTTTCATTTAAATCAAAATAAAGCTCACCATATAAAGCCTGAGATTTTGTACGAACATGCTGATCACTTAAAGTACCTCTAAGATCAACTGGAACTGTCATATCAGGCATAGCATTAATCGTTCCAACAAGAGTACTATATGCACCTAATATACCTTGAACAGTAGCTGGATCAGTTATTAAACCAGCTTGAACTTGTTGAACACTTGGAATTACAGCCATAAGTCTTAATAATTGATCATAAAAAGCAAAACCACCTTTATTTGAATAATCAAGCCCAGTTAAGCTAAAAAGGACTGGTGCATATGGGTGTGCGCCAAAATCGCCAATTAACTGAGTTCCCATTGTTTGAACTCTATACTCATTGTCAGTTGTGTCATCATACCAATAGTATCCAAAAGTATAGTTAAATGAATCTTCAAAATTTGAAACAAAATTTATTTCTGCTTGCTTGTTCTCAGTTTCTACATCTGAAAAATCATAGGTTCTATCAGAGTTAGCCATTTCACAGAATTGAATATCGCCACCAAAACATACATTTGCCTCAACAGCAGGCAATCCTAATGCAGCACCAACACCTAATAATGGAACATTTGATATGCTGCCATCATTGTCATTCATTTGATGAAAAGCTCTTGTTGAATAAGTGTATTTAACTATCATCTGAACGTCATCATTTAAGTCATGTGTTAACTCTAAATTTGTAACTTCTGATTCTTGATAATGAGTAGGTTCTCTATCTAGATATAAGGTATCAAAACCACCAGCTAAAGAAGGACCATATTTGTTAACAATAGTGCCTGGGTCTATTAAAGAGTAAAAACCAAATAATCCTGCTACATGCCCTCTTGTATCTGCTGCTTGGTTAATACCGCCTCTAGAATATGGGGAACATCCAAAAAATTGATCTTGCGCGCAAAAAGAAACCTCTTCCTGAGGTCTACTATCATCACTTTTTTGACCAGAATACGTAAACTTAACGTCTGTTGCATCACTAAGATTCCAATCTAAAGATAATCTAAGTCCGACATCATTTCTGTCATCATAGTCATTACCGGTGTGTGCGTTATGAACCATTCCATCTCTTTGATTAGACATAAACGCTAGTCTTGAATTAACATTATCTGAAATTGGGATATTTATAGCCCCTTTCATTAATGATCTACCGAAATTACCACTTTCAATATCAACATATCCACCTAACTCAGAAGTTGGCCTTTTAGTAATAAGGTTTATAACCCCTTGAACAGAATTTCTTCCGTTTAGAGTTCCTTGTGGTCCTTTAAGAACCTCAACCCTTTCAATATCCATAAAACCTAGATCAACAAACTGACCCGTACCTACGCTATGACCATTCATATTAGTTACAAGTGATGAAACAACAGCTGCTCCAATACCATATGAACCAATTCCACGCATAGAAAATGCTGAACCAGAACCAATACCTTTACCAAATCCAAAACCTGGTACTACTTCTGTTAAGTCTGAAAGGTCATAAATTTGCTCTGAATCAAGCATGTCTGAAGTAAAAGCCTCTACAGAAATAGCAATATCCTGTGTTGATTCTTCTTTCTTCGTTGCTGTAACAACCACTTCTTCAACTTCTTGAGCAAATGAAGAAAATGAGAAAGAAAGAGCAATTAATGATGTAAATAATATTCTATTATTAAAATTTATATTAAACATATATCCCCCTGAGTTTATATAACGCTATATTTTAATTAAAAAAGGCTGGATAAACCAGCCTTTTTATAAGATTTAAAAAATCTTAGAAAGTAGTACCAAATCCGATACTCCATGTTCTAGGATCTGTAATCGTTGCGAATTTTGCACCACCTTGCAATCCACTCGCCATATACCATGAACCAACATACTTATCGTCATTTAGGTTTTTACCCTCAAATTTTACAAACCAGTTACCATCGTTTGGTCTGAAAGTAACAGATGCATCCCAGTATTTATGTTCTGGAACTCTAGTTTGCGCTTCATTGTATACAGTACCTTCTCTTTCTCCCATATATCTAAAAGCTAATCTTGAAGAAACCATTCCGTTGGAAGTAGGAAAGTCTTTATTCAAGCCTAAGCTATATGATAAGTCAGGTGACTGAGGAAGCTTGTTACCTGAAACATCAACTGGTGTTCCAAGACCTGCTGTTGGACATGAAACTCCACCTAATGGGTTAAATGGAACAGAACACATATAACCTGCTGATTTAAATACATTACCTAAATCAGTTGTTGTTATTGCCAATGCGCCCAAAGCGTCAACATTGACTCTGTTTCCAAGACCAGAAGATGCGTTAAGTATGTTAACTGGGTTAATTAAGCTTAATGCTGTAATCTCAGCATCAACTTTTAACCAAGTTAAATCAATACTTGTGGTCTCATTCATAAAGAATAATAAATTACCTTCGAAACCAGTAATCTCAGCATCAGTATTAACGTTTCTTGATCCAGCATTAACAATAGATGAAATTAACATGCCATCTGTTGTATTTTGGAAATATGCAGCATTAAATAACATAGCTCCGTCTAAAAGTATGCTCTTTGTACCAATTTCAAAAACGCCTGTCTCCTCTTGATCATATGGATCAGGAGTTCCTGTTGAATTTGGATTATTACCACCGGCTTTAGTTGCAGTTGTATAACTTGCATAAACCATTTGATTGTCATTTAAATTATGCTGAACTGCTAATTTATAACCGATCGCGTCATCAGCTTCAACAACTTGAGTTGGGAAGAATCCATATTCTCCAGTTACCTTTTGAGAAGCAGGGTAAGCAGGACAGCTAAAGAATGTTAAACATGATGCAACACTATCTTTAACTACGTCATCATTATATCTCATTCCAACAGTAACCATTGTATCTTCGGAAAGATCTATATATACCTCACCAAGAATAGCTTTTGATTTAACTCTTACATGGTCTTCATTTATAAAGCCTTGAATTGGAGTTGGAGTCGTATAACCATTCAATAGAACAGGTAATAGACTTGCATTAAATCCTGATAAAGCCCAAGGAACAAAGAAATCAGTTGAACCAGATCCTGTTAACGCGCCCCCAAAAAGAGTTGCATTATATGGATGTAGTGAACCATCAGAAATTAAGTTCCATGATGCGGTTTGAACTTGATAAATATTTTTAGTTGTATAGTCGTAATGATAAAAACCAACTACATAGTTAACAGGTCCATCATAATTAGATATGAATGTTACTTCAGCTTGTCTCGTTTCAGAGTCTGCATTTGAAAATTCATAAGTTCTATCTGAATCTATCATTTCGCAGAAACCATAACCTTCTCCACCAAAACAACCTGTCCATTGCATTGGAATAGCTGCTGCTGGATGACCAGCTGGGAATAATCCCGGGAATTTCTGAGTGGCTACTGAATAATCATTGTCACCCATATGATAATAGTCTCTTACTGAATAGGTTGCTTTAGCTACCATATCAATATTTTCATTAATCTCATGATTAAGCTGAAGCATTGTGTATTCAGACAATTGAGTATGTTCAGGATCTTTATTGATATTTACTTTTTCAAGAGAGCCTAAAACCGTTGCGCCAGCATATGAATTATTATCTGCTGTTCCATTTAAGCCTGCTATAAAGTTAAATATAGCAGCTGTACTACCCCTAGTATCTCCAGGCTGGCCAAAAGTTCCTCTTTCAAAAGGATTACAACCAAATACTGGATGAGATTCACAGACAATAATTCCAATATTTTGTCTATTGTCATCAGTTTCAGATCTGTCATATGTAAACTCAAGCGAAGTTGTTTCTGAAACATCAAAATCAACTGAAAGTCTAACACCGAAGGCATTTCTTCCATCTATATCATTGCCGGTATGGATATTTTCTATAGTTCCATCTCTTTCGAACGTTGTGTATGCAAGTCTTGCACTCACTCTATCGCTAAAAGGCATATTAAGCATTAGATTAGATCTTGTAGAATTGAAATTACCAGCAGATACATCAAATGATCCACCCCATTCTGAGGTCGGTCTTGCTGTAACAATATTAACCAAACCTTGAACAGCATTCCTACCTGATAAAGTTCCTTGAGGTCCTTTTAATACTTCTATCCTTTCAATATCATGAAAACCAATTTCTGATATTGTAGAACTACCATATTCATGGCCATTCATATTAACTACCAGCGAACCAACAACGGCAGCACCAACACCATATGAACCAACACCCCTCATAGAATATGAAGCTCCTGATCCTATAGCTTTGTCTATAATTAAACCTGGTACTATTTCTGCAAGGTCACTAAAATCTTCGACCATATTATTATCTATATCATCTGCAGTAAATGCTTCTACAGAAACAGCCAAATCTTGAATAGATTCTTCTTTCTTAGTTGCTGTAACAACTACTTCTTCAACTTCTTGAGAAATGACATTCAAAGAGAAAATTAAAGAAAAGCAGGCACAAAAACTAAATGTAAGCTTTAAAAATTTGTTCATATTAACCCCCCTAATATTGGCTTTATTGAACTAAAATCTGATGTAACTATAGCATTATAAAAGTTAACTACAAAATAAATATATAAAAATTATATGTGTTATTTATAATCAGAAATAAGTATTATTTATTATTGTTATGCCAAGGATGGCACTTTGAAATTCTTTTGATTGCAAGATAACTTCCTTTGAAAACCCCTTCTTTCAATATAGCTTCTATTGCGTATTGAGAGCATGTTGGTTGAAACCTGCAAGATGGAGGGAAAAGTGGAGATATAAAATATCTATAAAATCGAATTGGGAGGATAAATATCTTAGCAACCATTAGCATTATGCTTTATTTTCCTTGCTGATTTCTTGAATAACATCATCTAATTTCAAAACGCTAGTATCTTTACTACCTATTCGCCTTATTGAGACAGTTCTATCATTTTTTTCATTTTTACCAATTGCTAAAATAATTGGCACTTTTTTGGAACTATGCTCTCTCACTTTATAACTAATTTTTTCATTCCTGAGATCTACTTCAGCCCTAATACCTTCTTTTTTAAGTAAATTCATAATTTCAACTGAGTAATCATTCACATCAGAAATAATTGAAGCTATTACAACCTGTTGAGGAGCAAGCCAAAATGGAAGTTTTCCAGCGTAGTTTTCAATAAGAATGCCTATAAATCTCTCAAAGGAACCTAGCACTGCTCTGTGAATCATGACAGGGTTATTTTTATTTCCATCCTCGCCAACATATTCTGCATTAAGCCTTTCTGGTAAATTAAAATCCAATTGGAAGGTGCCGCACTGCCAATCTCTTCCTATTGCATCAGTAAGAACAAAATCTAACTTTGGACCATAAAAAGCCCCGTCTCCTTCATCAATTTTATAAGGATAACCTAAATTTTTTATTGCAGCTTCCAAAGAGGATTCAGCTCTATCCCAAACATCATCAGAACCAACTCTTGTTTCAGGCCTTGTAGAGAGTTTTATATCAAAATCCTTAAATCCTAAATCAGCATATACATCTGAAAGCAATTCTATAAATTTACCAGTTTCTGACTCTATTTGATCTTCGGTACAAAATATATGACCATCATCTTGAGTAAACCCTCTTACTCTCATTAATCCATGCATGGTTCCAGATGGTTCATATCTGTGACATGATCCAAATTCAGCAAATTTAATTGGAAGATCTTTGTAAGATTTAATACCTTGATTGTATACCTGAACATGACAAGGACAATTCATTGGCTTTAATGCATTTACTCTTTTTTCATTAGCATGCTCTTCATCTATTTCGGTTATAAACATATTTTCACGGTATTTGTCCCAGTGACCTGATGCCTCCCATAACTTTCTATCAACTACTAACGGAGTATTAATTTCTAAGTATCCTGAATTCTCAAGTTTCTGTCGCATAAAATTTTGAAGATGTCTATAAATAGTCCAACCATAAGGATGCCAGAAAACCATTCCTGGAGCTTCGTCTTGAAAATGAAATAAATTCATTTCTTTGCCAAGCTGCCTATGATCCCTTTTATGCGCCTCTTCAATATCACTTAAATATTTATTCAATTCTTTTTCATTATTCCAAGCTGTACCATATATCCTGGTAAGCATTTTGTTCTCTGAGTCCCCTTTCCAATATGCACCTGAAACTTTAGTTAATTTGAAAGATCCAATAAAGTTTAGGCTGGGTAAATGCGGCCCTCTGCATAAATCAACAAACTTTTCATCATCTTGATAATATAATTGAAAATCATCTTTTTGATCTGATTCATTTATTATTTCAACCTTATATGGCTCTTTTAAAGATTTAAATATCTTTAAAGCATCTTTTTTACTCTTTAATTTTTTCGTTATAGATGAGTTTGTCTTTATAATTCTATGCATTTCATCTTCAATCTTTTGTAAATCATCAACAGAAATAGCCTCATCTACTTCTACATCGTAATAAAAACCGTTATCAATAGTAGGCCCTATTGCTAAAAATGATTTTGAATAAAGATTTTTTAAAGCTCTTGCTAAAACCTGTGCAGTGAGCGTATGACGCATAATCTCAAGACCTTTATCTGAATCAATTGTGATAATTGAAACATAACAATCTGAATTAATAAGATCATGAAGATCTTTCTGTTCACCATCAATTTCTATCGCTACTGCTGCTTTTGCTAAGCCTGCGCCTATATCTTTTGCAAGATCATATCCAGAAGACCCTTCAGGTAACTCTCTAATGCTTTTGTCTGGCAAGGTTAATTTCATGCGAATATTATAGATTGGTTAAGCAATTTTTAATAATTCTATTTTATTGGTAAATATATGACAGTATTTGTTGAGAGTATCATTATAAAAATTAAACAGGTTACGATCGGCCCAAGGTAGACTCTACCAGTCATGTTAAAAAAGATTCTATTAAAATAAGGAAGAATAAACATCATCGGTACAATTCCAAACAATAGGTTCACACTAAGCCAGTTTGTGGTCCAATAAACGGTTCCAGTGAATGCATAGGTAGTGTATTGAATTACAATTATTAGAATTAATCCTAATGAGTTGGCAAAGCCGGCAATTAGTCTTGATTGCCATTCAGGTTGATTTTTAAATCGCATGGATCCATTGACTCTTAATGAGTTTGAAAAGAAAAATATAAAGAATAAAGGAAAATACATTAAAAGAACTAATAGCATTTCTGGCTGAAATATTCTGACCCCCATAAACCAAAATCTGTAATCAATGTGGAATATAAGGTAATTTATAAATAAGATTGTATAGTAAATACTGAAAACCAATAAAGCTAAAATTATAGTTTTAGTAAGCTCTTTTTTTGAAACTTTTAAGCCCCAAGATTTCTTATTTACTCCATGATGTTTTCCAAAAAAATGAAATGACAAAAGAAAAATCATAATTCCAATAGATCCATTCAGTGCCGCCCAAAGCATTACAGAATTGTTCATTCTTTGAGGGAAAAACCATGTTAATTCTCTGTTAGCGGCATCAACAAATAAAACTTTTGCAATATCAACCATTGGTATAAATGTTATGCATGCTATTGATGCACTAATATAAAATACTATCCAAAAAACTATACTGCTTTTTTTTGATTGCATTGGAAGAGCATCAGGAATAGGTTTGATTATTTCTTTAAAGAAATTTATTTGAAGCAGCATTTTGGTTAAGGGTATTAACATTATCAAAGAAACGACCATATTTATTAAGGTAAAAAATTCTTTAAATTGCCATATCTGGTTATTTGCTTCCAGCTTGATTGGAAATCCAAATACTTTCTCAAAATAATTGATTTGATTGGCTGTAGCCTCTTTATTGTATGGTTGAAACGGATGAAGAAGTTTCTCGTTAAAAATAACTCTTAAACTATTATTATCTTTATTGCCATAATATTTGCCCAACTCTACTCTATTTATTTTATTATTTTTTTCTAAAATATTATTAATAACCCTTAAAGACTCTGGAGCTATCTCCATATTGGCTGCATCCCAGCCCTTAAGTTCATTTCTAAAAGCCCCCTCATCGTATAAAGCGTAACTAATGCCCATATTTGATTTAGAGTCTTTTAAAATATTATCTCGTAAAGTTAAAACATATCCAGAAACAAAAACTGAATGTAGCTTACTTTTAGAATTTTCTTTAATAGCTTGCTTGCCAAAATAATCTGCCCCTCTAATAGCTGCATTACCACCCATAGAATGACCAGTGGAACCAATCTTATTAATATCAACAAATGAAAAATTTCCTTCATATGCATAATCAACTAGTGCAAACATCCCGTAACCTTGCGTAGTTGCTGCTAGCCTGCTTGTTGAAGATGAAGACATGCCCTGAGCATATGGATCAATTAATGCTACTACCAATCCTCTTCTAGAAAGTTCAATTGCTATATTTGATAAAGCCTCTTTTGATCTCTGAAAGCCAGGAACCACGACAACAAAAGGTGCTTGATTAGAGCTGTCTGCTGATTCAGGTTTGTATAAGTCGTAAACCAAGGTTTGACCATCATCTGTTTTAAGTTTTTTAAGTTCAATATAAACATTACCAAAACTTGTTTGGATAATGGATGCAAAAAAGCTTGAAATAAAAATAATACAGATACAAATAAAGAAAAATTTATTTTTTTTTATATACTGAAACATAGTTAAATAGAAGATAAGTTTACGGAACTAGCCAGCTGGATTCTAAATCATCATTCCACGAATGAAGCGCTCTTCTGTGCCCAGATCTTTTAAGGTATAAAAATTCAAGTGAGTCAAAGGAAAAAATTAATACTGAAAAATTTTCATATCCACTTTCAACTTCATATTCCACAATATCGTATTCGTTAGGATTTTGTATTTCTAGCGAAGATCCTCCTTTCACTGAGTAACATTTCTTGGACCTGTTAGAAGAAGATTTCCATGCTTTTTGGGTAATCTCATTTTGATAGTTCACATTAATTTTTCCGTGCAATTTAATCTGTACTTTTAAATTTGGATCATAACCAATAACGGTTGCAAATGTATAATCAGATAATTGTCCTATTTTAGGTGCTCTATAGTCGGTATGAAATCGCATAATTCTTTTATTCATATCAAATTCTCTAAGAACCATTACTCTTGATGAGATTTTTGAACCGTTAAATGAAGATACAACTAATGTATGAAATAGAGTTTTAGAATTATCAACAGCATCAGATAAAATTTCATCTGCCACCTTGAGAGTTTCTTCTAAGTTTGAGTAATTATCAGGGATATTTAAGATTGAGCTTGTTGTCACGATTTTATGTTCCAAGAAGTGCCATCACTAGAATCCTTTATTTCAATACCAAGCTCATTTAGCTCATTTCGAATTTCATCCGCTAAATCAAAATTTTTATCTTTTTTTGCATCATCTCTTTTAGCTATTAATTTCTCAACTTTTTCTCTCGTCTCATTTGAAATTTCATTAAAAGATTGATCTTCAAAGATTCCTAGAACAGATCCAATTAATAAAAGCTTTGACTTAATTAAATTCTTGTCCGAAGTTCCTGAATTAAATTCTTTAGAAATTTTATTAAGTTCGGCAATTAAACCTGGGGTGTTAAAATCATCTAATAATATTGCGATAGACTCATTATTATTTAGATTCTCATTTGAGATAACATCAATATTTTTTAAATCATCGAGTATTGCATACATCTTATTAAGTAATTTTTTGGCTTGATGGATAATTTTTTCATTCCAATCAAGGCCTTGCCTATAATGAGATGATAAAAGAGCTAATCTAATTACCTCACCATGATGGTCTTCGATTAAATCTCTAACAAGAATAATATTGCCGAGAGATTTTGACATTTTTTCACCCTCAATAGTTACAAAGCCATTGTGCATCCAATATTTTGCATAAGAATCTGGTTCATCTATATTTGCTGTTGAGCAACAACTTTGAGCAATTTCATTTTCATGATGTGGAAAAATAAGATCTCTACCGCCTCCATGTATATCAAATGGTAGTCCTAAGGTTTTTTTTGACATTGCAGAACATTCTGTATGCCATCCTGGCCTACCAAATCCCCATGGAGAATCCCAACCTGGTTGTGTATCAACACTAGGCTTCCATAATACAAAATCAGATGGGTCTTTTTTGAATGGCGCTATTTCAACCCTACTTCCTGCAATCTGCTCTTCTCTATTTCTTTTAGATAATTTTCCATACATAGAATAAGCAGGAACATGGAATAGAACATGTCCATTTTTTTCATAAGCAAATTCTTTATTAATTAAATCTTTAATTAATTCAATCATTTCTTGGATATATTCTGTTGCTTTAGGTTGTATATCCGGCTCTAAGACATTTAGCATAGACATATCTTCATTGTAGATCTGAGTATATTTTTGAGTTATCTCAGATATTTCAGTATTTTGCTCTTTTGCTGCCTCTATAATTTTGTCATCTATGTCAGTAATATTTGAAACATATGTAACTCTTGGATAAATAATTCTTAAAGTCCTTACAAAAGTATCAAAAACAACAGCCATCCTAGCATTACCAATATGAGCAAAATTATATACAGTAGGTCCACATGCATATATTTTGATGTGATTTTTATCAATAGGATTAAATACTTCCTTTTTACTATTTAAAGTATTAAATATCTTCAAACTACTCATTAAATTATTTTAAACTAATTATTTGTAATTCTCTCAATGCATTTAATAAAGGAATAAGCGGCATACCTCTAACAGTATATGAAGAGCCATTTACAGAAGAGAATAAATTACATCCTAATGATTCAAATTTATAGGCCCCAGCAGCATTAATGGGATTTTCCATTTCAACATAATTTTTAATTTCTTCATCTGATAGATTGTGCATTTGTAATTCAACTGTTTCACTGTATTCCCACAAACACTTATTATTTCTAAATATGCATATTCCGCTATTTTGAAAATGTTTTTCACCAGATAATAATTTTAAATTTTCAATTGCTTTATCTTTATTTCCTGGCTTATTAAAAATAGTGTTTTTCAGCACGCACATTTGATCTCCTCCAATAACAACCGCTTCTTTATTTTGCAAGCTGACGCTCTGTGCTTTTGCTTTTGCTAAATGAAGAACTTGCTCACTATGTGGTAGATTTGATATTTTATTTTTTAAGGAATCTTCGTCAACGTCTGAGACAATGACGTTGAACTCTATACCAGCCTCTTCAAGCATTAACTTTCTACTCTCAGAGCCAGATGCAAGAATAATTTGTGATTTTGGTTTGATACTGGAATATTCCAGAGATCTACTCATTTAATATTTTTTAGGAGACTGAATAAGACTAATAAATTCTTCTCTAGCTTTATTGTCTGATCTAAAAGTTCCCAACATTCTCGATGTAATGGTACTTGACTCAGTTTTATGGACTCCTCTTGTACTCATACACTGATGATTGGCATCAATTACAACAGCTACCCCCTTTGGTTGAAGGACTTTATCAATTGTATCTGCAATTTGTGCAGTCATTGTCTCCTGTGTTTGAAGTCTTTTCCCAAACAAATCAACCAATCTAGCTAATTTACTAATTCCAACAACTCTTTTTTTTGGAATATAACCAATATGTGCAACTCCTACAATTGGAACCATATGATGTTCACAATGTGATTCAACTCTTATATTTCTTACTATCACCGCATCATCATAACCCTCAACTTCTTCGAAGGTTCTGCTTAAAATTTCTTCAGGATTTTCGTCATATCCACAAAAAAATTCTTTATATGCTTTAACAACTCTTTTTGGTGTATCTATAAGACCTTCCCTTTCTGGGTCATCGCCAGCCCAAAGTATAAGCGTTCTAACTGCTTCAAGTGCTTCTTGCTCAAGGGAGCTCTCAGAAATTTCTTTAGTAATAGTTTTTACAGCCTTTAAAGCTTCATCCTTAGATACTTTTTTGTTCATTCTTATATTCCAGTAATGTTAAAAAAGCTTATTCTATAGCATTTTTTTAAAAATTAAACCTAAAATATATCTTATAGCTTGGGAATTTTTTAAAAGAACATGATTGCTATTCTTTATATATACTATGCATACATAAAAAAAATTAAAATCAATTATGTTAAAAACATTAATCCAGCCGGTCACTCCTTTTCAACAAAATGCATCAATAGTTTTCTGTTCTGAAACTAAAAAATGCGTGATTGTTGACCCAGGAGGTGATATTGAGCTTTTAATCAATATTTCTAAAGATAATAATCTAATACCAGACAGAGTCCTTCTTACACATGGACATATCGATCATGCTGGAGGTGCGACTGAGTTATCTGAAATACTTAATATAGAAATCTATGGTCCGCACAAAGCAGATAAATTCTTACTAGACGAGCTCCAGAGACAAGGTGAAATGTTTGGGCTCCCTTCAAAAAACTGCAAGCCCAATAAATGGCTTGATGAAGGCGATATTATTCAAATAGGTAATGAAACTTTAGAGGTTTATTTTTGTCCAGGACACACACCTGGACATATTATATTTTTTAATAAAGAAAATAAGTTGGCTATAGTTGGAGATGTCTTATTTAATGGATCTATTGGCAGAACGGATCTACCTGGTGGAAATTTTAATGAGCTTGTAAATTCAGTCAAAAATAAATTATGGCCACTTGGAAAAGATATTGATTTTATACCTGGCCACGGCCCGGTATCAACATTTGAAGCAGAAAGAGCATCTAACCCTTTTGTTTCAGATGCAGTCCTTGGTTTAAATTAATTCCTATCGTATCTTCCCGGAGCTAAAGCTGTACCAATAAGCCTTAAAATTGATTGCGGGATATTTTTTAACATAAATACTAAAAACTTATATGTTTTTGTTGGGAC
>MDSW01077686.1_pt1 | contig 37251 bp, 37 predicted proteins | sample 811171 | NCBI WGS metagenome assembly MDSW01 (sample SAMN05326641, study PRJNA326480) | marine metagenome | isolation source: seawater | place: Atlantic Ocean: North West | collected 2012 | reverse complement strand
CCGGGTGTACGCGGATCACCGGATGGTCGATCAGCGGCTTGTCGCGGTCGGCAGGGTCGAGCCGGTTCTGCACATCTGCCGAGCGCCCGCCGAAGCGGAACGTGCCGCGCAGGCCCTCGATCTTCTGCCTCAACGGCTGCGGCATTTCCGCCAGCGCCAGGTACATATTGGCGAACAGCGTATCGCCGCCCTGTTCGGGAATTTCGAGGGGGTGAAGGACCGTCGCCTTGGCCGGCACCTCCAGATAGCACATGTCGGAATGCCAGCCGAGCCCGCGACGGCTCTCGAACGCATCGACTTCACCATCCTTGTTCATGTTCGTCATGACGATCAGTTCGTCGAATTCCGGATGGCGGTATTTTTTGGTCACGTGAATCTGCGGGTCGCCGAAAATTCTTTCGAAGCCGACAAGCTGGGCCGGGGTCAGTTCCTGATCGCGGAACACCAGTACGCAATGCTCGAGAAACGCGTCGTTGACGGCACACTTGGTGGCGGCGTCGAGCGGTTTCGTCAGGTCGACGCCGCGCACTTCTGCCAACAACGGCGCTCCGCTCTTGATGATTTCCATTCCCATGGCGTGCATTCTATCCAAGTTGTATGGTGTCGGCCAATATCCGAAAAGTGGCAAAATGACAGATTTCAAGATACGCCCGGCCACCGCCGATGAATTCCGGACCGCCGTCGACTGGGCGGCGAAGGAGGGCTGGAATCCGGGACTCGACGATCTCGCGCCGTTTCACGGCACCGACCCGGATGGCTTCATCATGGGGTTTCTGGGCGATATGCCCGTCTCCTCGATCTCGGTCGTAAAGTATCCGGATTGCTTCGGGTTTCTGGGGTTTTACATCGTCCACCCGGATCATCGCGGCACCGGCCTCGGCATCGAAACGTGGAATGCGGGCATGGCGTATCTTGAAGGGTGCACCGTCGGCCTCGACGGCGTCGTCCAACAACAGGAAAATTACAAGAAAAGCGGCTTCGTTCTCGCCGGCCGCAATGTGCGGCACACCGGCCGTGCGACACCGTTGGACGCAAACGACGTTTCGCTGGACATCCGGACCGTCGGAACGGACGACCTGGCCGCCGCCGGCGATTTCGACGCGAAGCATTTTCCCGTGCGTCGCGATGCCTTCATCAGGACCTGGCTGACGCCGGGCGAAGGCGGCAACCGCATGAGCCTGATCGCGATCCGGGACGGCGAAATCGCGGGAAGCGCGACCGTCCGCGCCTGCCGGGCCGGTTACAAGATCGGCCCGCTGTTCGCCGACGACAATAAAACGGCGGCGGCGCTGTTCGACGCCATCGTCGCCGGGCTCCCCGAGGGCGCGGACGTATCGCTCGATACGCCGGAAGACAATGCGGCGGCCGTCGACATCGCCCACCGGGCCGGGCTTGAACCGGTGTTCGAAACCGCGCGCATGTACCGGGGCACGGACCCGGGCCTGCCGCTCGACCACATCTACGGAGTTACCACGTTCGAGTTGGGTTGACGCTCAGTCGACCTTTGGCCGGATCTGGACATGCGTGGTCAGGGAATGGATCCCTTCGATGCCCTTGATGACCTGCTTCACTTTTTCGAGTTCCGCCGCCGACAGCGCGCGCCCCAGCACGTAGACATGACCGTGCACGGACCGCCAGCGGTAGTTGCGGGAATTGACCCCGGACGCATCGAGAAGCTGCGCGTCGATCTTGGTTTCGATCACGGTGTCGTCGACGAACCCCTCGACCGCGCCTTTTTCCCGGTCGACCTTACTGACGACGCGGAGCTCGTTATAGAGCCATTTGACCCGCTCGACGGTCTTGACCAACTCACCGGCTTTTTCCTTCTGTTCGGCCGTTTCGACAATGCCGGTCAGCATCACGCGTTGTTCGTAGACATCGGACGTGATGGAGATGACATCCGACGACATCTTGTCGATGACCTTGGCGGCGATGGACGCCTTGATCTTCACATCCGTCGCCGCGTCAGCGCTGGAGCGGTCCTCGACCGCATGTTCCACGGCTCCCTTGATCGCCGACAACGGGTTGAGGTCGAGCGCCAGAGCGGGCACGGCGCCAAGCAGCGGCAGCACAATGGCAAGGGCCGGAACGACGGCACGGCAGGACATGGTCTTTCCCCGAAATCTGTTGATCAATGTTGCAAGGCTAGCCCGGCGTCATGGAACCGTCCATGCGGGATTCCCCGGGCCGGGATTTGCCGTTCCGGAACTTTGTGCCATGATCCCGGTCCGCACCGAGGGGAACATCATGACCGATTCTTCACCATCCGCCGCCGGCGGACCGATCAGCATCCGCCGCGTCGATGCCTGGGCGCTCCGTATCGACATCGAACGTCCGGTCGAAACGTCGTTCGGCATCATGCGCAACCGCCCCGCCGTCTTTGTCCGGATCGAAGCGGATGACGGATGTTTCGGCTTCGGCGAGATATGGTGCAACTTTCCGTCGTGCGGCGCCGAGCATCGGGTGAAGATCGCGATCGAGGAACTGGGGCCGCTTTTGACGGCAGAAGCCTTCGCGAGCCCCGAAGACGCGTTCCGTGTCCTGACGCAGAAAGTCCACGTGCGCGTGCTGCAAACCCTCGAGACCGGACCGTTCAACCAGGCCATCGCCGGGATCGACATGGCGTTCTGGGACCTCGCCGCCAGGCGTGCCGGAAAGCCGGTCTCCGGCATGATCAACGAAGACGCCGCCGAACGCGTTCCGGTCTATTCAAGCGGCATTCATATCGGGATCGCCGAAACGGTGATCGCCGAGGCGCGCACCCAGGGCGTGCGCAATTTCAAGGTCAAGGTCGGCTTCGACGTGGCGGAGGACCTCGCGGCGCTCAAGAACCTCGCCCCCGGCATAAGGGACGGCGAACGCCTGTTTTCCGACGCCAACCAGGCATGGGATATCGCGACCGCAATCGAATTCTGCGAGGGTGCGGCCGGCGCCGGACTCAAATGGCTGGAAGAACCGCTCCGCGCCGATGCGCCGCTCGCCGACTGGTCACGCCTTGCGTCCGTCGGCGGCATCCCGCTGGCGGCGGGCGAGAACATCACCGGCATGCAGGATTTCAAGGCCGCGATCAATGGTGGGCACCTCAAGTTCGTGCAGCCGGACATGGCGAAGTGGGGCGGGTTTTCGGCCTGCCTGCCCGTGGCGCGGATGATCCAAGACGGGGGCCTGACGTACTGTCCGCATTACCTGGGCGGCGGCATCGGGCTTGTCGCATCGGCGCACCTGCTGGCCGCGGTCGGCGGCAATGGTATCCTAGAGGTCGACAGCAACCCGAACGTGCTGCGCGAAGCGATCCCCGGCACCGCCATCGAAAACGGCCACGTCGCGATCGGCACGGCACCCGGGCTTGGGATCGATGAAATCCCGCCGGAACTGATGGCATACGTGACGCTGCACGATCACTGTTCCGGGTGATCGAGTTTCGTTGCCGAACGCCGCCGATCCGGCATAACGTCATACGATGCACATGAAATCGATCCGCGCGCTCATCGCCTTCGCCGCACTTGCGGCAGCGCTGCCGCATCCCAGACACGCCACCGCCCAGGACGTTTTCGACCGGCTCCAATCCGAGCAGATGTCGATCTTCGATTACGGGATCAAGCGGCTCAGGAGTGCAGCGCTGCAGATTCTGCCGAAACTGCAGCAGCCGGGCGATCCGAAACCGCAGTCGGAGGTGTCGTTCATCCCGGACAAGCGTGAGATCCGCGTCACCTTTTTCATGCCGACACAGATCGAAGCGATCACCCCCGAAATGTGCTGGCAACGCCGAGCGCAGGCAATCCGTGAGTTGTTCTTCATCGGATCGACCAACTACCCGGTCCCGATCAGCAACGAGCAACGCGTGATGCGCAGGCTCGGCGCGATGTTCACGAAAGAACCGATAGAGATCGGCAACACCACCCAGGCGACCGGCGAACGGTTGTCGGAATCGACCGTCGTGCGCGCGGTCATGCCGACCCCGGGCACGACACAGCCGATCGTCTGCGAGGCCCGCGTCTCGGACCTGCGGCTCAAGTAATCGCCCATCCGCGAATCCCATTGACTTGAAACCGGTTCGGCCATATTGAGCAGTCGTTCCGCGCCCGTGACAGCAACGGCGATTGTCGCGCGACGACCGGCCGGACACCGGAGCCTCTGGGAACGATGCGTATCCTGGACCGGGCGGGCCAAGTACCGCCCCACCGCGCAGACGCGGCTAAGATTTATCAGACGATTTCGAACGGCTTTAGAACCGCATGTCCGGAGGGCGTATCATGCTGAGAATCCGCAAGGTCCAGGACGACACCACCCCCGCCAACCTGGCCGTCATTCACGAGGCGCAGACAATCATGCGCCGCCAGTTTCCCGGGATCCCGGAAAGCGACATCGACAAGCTGCCGGATCAGTTACGTGACCCGATCTCGACCGGTTTCGTGTCCAGCCTGTTCGTGGCCGAGGATGCGCATGACCGTCTCAAGGGTCTCGCGCTCATGTTGCTGTTTACCGATATCAACGTCTGCTATCTGGAACTGATTTCCGCGGCGCCCGGCGGGTCCGGGCGCGGCATCGGCGACGTGCTCTATACACGTGTCCAGGAAGAAGCGGCGGCGCTCGGCGCCGAAGCCCTGTTCTTCGAATGCCTGCCGGACGAACCGGCGCTCAGCCCCGATCCCGACATCCGTGCGCAGAACGAAGCGCGGCTCAAGTTCTACGAGCGCTTCGGCGCCCGGCCCATCGTCGGCACGGCTTATGAAACGCCCATCGGCCCGGACGCGACGGACCCGCCCTATCTGGTGGTCGACATGCTGGGCGGTAAAAATCCGCCGGCCCGGAAACTGGTGCAGGAAGCGGCGCGCGCGATCCTGGAACGCAAGTATATGAACGACGTCACCCAGGACTATGTCGAGATGGTGGTCGCGTCGGTGACGGAAGACCCGGTTCGCCTGCGAGATTACCGCTACGTCAAACCCCGCCGGCGGCGCGCGCCGGAACCGGGCCACGCGCAGGTGCCCGTGGTCGTCAACGACCAGCACGAGATCCATCACATGCACGATCGCGGTTATGTCGAAGCACCGGCCCGGGTGCGTGCGATCTGGCATGAACTCGACGCCGCGGGCATCGCGAGACGGGTCGCCCCGAAGCACTATCCGGACCGCCACATCCTCGACGTGCAGGACGCGCGGCTGGTGTCGTACATCCGCCGCGCCTGCAAGATGGCGGGCGCGAAAAAGTCGATCTATCCGTACGTGTTTCCGGTCCGCAACCAGACCCGGCCGCCGAAAGAACAGACGGTGCTGGCCGGCTATTATTGCATCGACACCTTCACGCCGTTGAACGAGAACGCCTGGTTGGCCGCCAGGCGCGCCGTCGACTGCACGATGACTGCCGCCGACCTGGTGCTGGAAGGCGCCAAGTCCGCCTACGCCCTCGTCCGTCCGCCGGGGCACCATGCGGAATCCGAAGTGTTCGGAGGCTTCTGCTACCTCGCCAACGCGGCCATCGCGGCGAACTACCTGTCGAAGTACGGCCGCGTCGCGATGCTCGACATCGACTATCACCACGGCAACGGTCAGCAGGATATCTTTTATCAACGGAACGACGTTCTGACGGTGTCGATCCACGGCGACCCGAGCTTCGCGTATCCGTATTTTTCGGGTTTCCGTGACGAAAAGGGCTTGGGCGACGGTGCGGGATACAATATCAACCTGCCATTGCCGGAAACCATCGAGCCCAAGCAATATCACCGCGTGCTCGCCGATGCGCTGGCCCGTATCAAAAGGTTCGATCCGACGTATCTGGTGGTGCCCGCCGGCTTCGACACGGCGAAGGGCGATCCGACCGGCACCTGGCCGAACCTCGCGCGCGACTTCCGCGACATCGGCCACGCTATCGGCAGCGCCGGGTACCCGACGTTGATCGTGCAGGAAGGCGGGTATCGGGTCCGCACCTTGGGTGCCAACGTACGCAATTTCTTCGCCGGACTGATCAAGGGCCAAAGCGACGCGGGCATGACGGACGGCGCGCCGACGCCCCCGCCCGTCCATCACCTCGATCTCGATAAACTCCGCTGGCGCGACGCGGTCAGACGAAAAGACGCCGAACGCATCCGCGCCCTTGTCGCGGCGAGCGGCGCCTTTAGCCCGGACGAGAGCGCCATCGCCGTCGAGCAGGTGACGCGCCGGCTGTCGAACGGGGTCGCGTCCGGATACGAATTCATTCTCGCCGAACTCAAGGGCCGGCTCGCCGCCTATGCCTGCTTCGGGCGGATCGAAGGCACCGAGGGATCGTTCGATCTGTATGCCATCGCCGTCGAACCCGAGTGTCAGGGCGAAGGAATCGGGGGCATGCTGCTGGAACGGGTCGAGGCCGCGATCAAAACGGCAGGCGGGGTGAGCATCTACGCCGATACCGCATCCTCGGACAATCATCGTGACGCCCGTGCGTTCTTCGTCGGCAACGGCTTTCACGAGCAGGCCCGGCTTGAGGACTTCTATCGTCCGGGCAGCGCCAAGATCATCTACGAGAAGGTTCTCGCGCGCTAAATCCCCCGAAATCGAAAAAATTCTCAATTGCGAATGATTTTCACTTGCACGGCCCACCCGACATCGTTATGAGTCGAATGAGAATGATTATCAATATCATTCTTTGCGACGGATCGATACGAGGGGACCCCGTTCATGTGCGAAGCCTGTGCGAGCCATGGCAAGCCCGCCACCCAAAGGGGGGCGCGCCGCAAGATCTGGGATCTTAGCGACGGCTGGCATTGTTCCATCGTCGGCACGTGCCTAAGCCTGCGCGATCTGCGCGCCCTCGGCCGCAAGCTGGGCCTCGAGCCGAAGTCCGGTTTTCCTATCGATTATCAGCTGCACGGCCATTTCGTCGGCCACGCGGCGACCCGCAACAAGACGTCGAAATTTTTGAATTCACTCCTCGATCGCAAGCATGCGTCGGCAATCCGCAGACTTGCGAAAGCTTCCTCTCCTGATGATCTCACCCGTGCATGGGAGGAAGCGCTCGAGGCCGGGGATATTCCGGGCCCTTTCTGGGCTTTGATGAGCCATCCGGATACCCCGGCGAGGTTGGCGGAACGCATGTTCGCAGACGTGCACATGCTCTCTCACCTTGTCGGCGCGAGCAATCGCGCCGACATCCGCCGCCTCAACCTTTTGGAAGAGGCTCTCGCCGAAGCGCGCGAAGACCGCGACCGCGAGCGCCGTCACCATGCTGAACGCATGGCCGAGAAATCCCGCATCGTCGAAGACCTCGAAGAACGGCTTTCCGAAACCGCCGGCGCCGGACTGCGGCCGATCCGAATCGCGGACCTGGACACGCATGCGCTCGCCACATCGGAAGCCGACGCACTCCTGGGCGAAAACAAGACCCTGCGCGCTCAACTCGACCAGCGCGACCGCGAAATTGAACACCTCAAACAAATGATCGACGGCCTCCGTGACGAGGCTCAGGAAGTCGAGCACGCGCTCGACACCCTGCATGCCCCGGCCAACGACCCGGGAACGGACGGACGGTCCCGGCCCAATCTGGCCGGGCGCTGCATTCTTTACGTCGGCGGACGCCCGCAATCGGTAAACCGCTACAGGCAGCTGCTTCGGAACTGGAACGCGGAACTGCTGCATCACGATGGCGGTCAGGAGAAATCCATCCACGAACTGGCCAGCGCAATCGCGCGCGCCGACACGGTCGTGTTTCCCTGTGACTGCGTCAGTCACGATGCGGTCTGCAACGTCAAGAAACTGTGTCGGCAACTCATGAAGACCTATGTGCCCCTACGCACGAGCGGTCTGGCGCCACTGGTCGCGGCGCTGCACGCCGGAAACGGCGGCGCGGGCAATCCGCCCGAATCCGACCACCCCCCACTTCACGGCATCAACTGATCCGGCCGCGCATTCGCGTGGCCGCCGTGACGAAAACAAAGCAAACGAGGAGAGAAATCATGAAAGCTTTCGCACGCCCATTTTTTGGCAGCGCCGTCTGCGCGGCGGCGCTGCTGTTCGGCATCAGCGGCCCGGCCCAGGCGCAGGACCCGAAACTGGCCGATCTTGTGAAACTGATCGAAAAGCAACAGCAGCAGATCAACACGCTTCGCGCGCGCCTGGAGCAGACCGCTGGCCAAGCCCAGAAGGCCGAAGCCGCCGCGAGCGAAGCCGCAAGCAAACCGTCGTTCCTCGACAAGGTCTCGCTGGGCGGCGTCGCCGAGGTCGAAGTCACCAATTCGGAAGCGTTCTCCGGCGCGGACACCAGCGACATCACCCTCGCTACCGTCGAATTTTTCGTCGACACCCAACCGCACGAGTATCTCTCGACGCACGTGCAGATGCTCTATGAAGACGACGGCAACGAAAACATCACGCTGGACGAAGCGTTCGCCACGCTCGGCAACACCGAGAAGTTCCCCCTCTACATGCAGGCCGGGAAATGGGCCGTGCCTTTCGGCGGCTTCGATACCGACCTCAGTTCCGACCCCCTCACCCAGTCGCTGGGCGAGGTCAAGGAAGCGGCCGTATTGGGCGGCGTCGCCTACGAGGGCATGGCGCTCGAAGCGTATCTCTATAACGGCGACACCCAGAAAGCCGGCGAAAGCGACAAGATCGACCAGTTCGGCCTGGCCGCCAGCTACGGCGGTGAAGCGGGTGACGTCGCCTACAACGTGGGCGCCGGTTACATCAACAACATGGCCGATTCCGACGCCCTCACCGACAGCCTCGGTACCAACGCGACGGCGATCAACAAGTATGTCTCCGGTTTCGATGTGCACGGTGACGTGTCGTTCTCGAACGTCACGCTCAGGGCTGGGTATATGTCGGCGCTGAAGTCTTTCCAGTCGGGCGAAGTGGCATTTAACGGCCAGGGCGCGAAACCTGCGGCATGGCACGTTGAGGCCGCGTATTCGATGCCTATCCTCGGCCACGACACCACCTTTGCGGCGACCGCGCAGGGCACCAAGGAAGCCCTCGCGCTCGGCCTGCCGGAACAACGCTACGGCGCGGCCGTCACGGTCGGCATCGTCGATCACTTCTCGATCACCGGCGAGTTCCTGCATGACGAGGACTACAGCGTGTCCGATGGCGGCACCGGCAACAGCGGCCATACCGCGACACTCAAACTCGCCGCCGAATACTAACTCTTCCCAAACTCCAGAGGATCAAACGAACATGTTCAAGAAACTGACATTCACCGCAGCCGTTCTTCTTGCGCTGCCGAGCGGCGCTGCCAGCGCCGCCGACACCAAAGGCGTGGTCACGACCTATGCCGACATCGCGCACGCGATGTACACCGACTCGCTGGCGACGGCGGAAACCCTCAGGGGCGCCATCGGCACCCTGACCAATAATCCCAACGAGATCACCCTGATGGCCGCGCGCGCGGCATGGTTGGCGGCGCGCGTCCCCTATCAACAGACCGAGGGTTACCGCTTCGGCAACCCCGCCGTCGACGATTGGGAAGGCAAGGTCAACGCCTGGCCGCTCGACGAAGGCCTGATCGATTACGTCGACGCAAGCTACGGCAAGTCGGCGGACGCCAATCCGTATTACACGGCCAACGTGATCGCCAATCCGAAGATCTCGATCGGCGGCAAGACCATCGACGCGTCGAAGATCACCCCGGCCTTGCTGTCCGACACGCTTCAGGAACTCGACGGCGTCGAGGCCAACGTCGCGACCGGCTATCACGCCATCGAATTCCTGCTTTGGGGCCAGGACCTGAACGGCACCGGCCCGGGCGCCGGCGACCGCAAAGCCACCGACTTCGACCCCAAGAACTGCACCAACGGTAACTGCGAACGCCGCGCCCAGTATCTGACGGCGGCCGTCGATCTCCTGGTGGCCGACCTCAAGGATATGGTCGCGAAATGGGCCGACGGCGGCGAGGCGCGCGCTTACGTCACCGATGACCCGGCACGCGGCATCGGTGCGATGATCCAGGGGCTCGGTTCGTTGTCATACGGGGAACTCGCAGGCGAGCGCATCAAGCTCGGCCTGATGCTGCACGATCCGGAGGAAGAGCACGATTGCTTCTCCGACAATACTCATAATTCGCACTACTACGACCAGATCGGCATGGCCTCGATCTACAACGGCCGTTACGTGCGCGTCGACGGCAGCGTCGTCGAAGGGCCGAGCCTCGCATCGCTGATCGCCGCCAAGGACGCCGGCATCGCCGCCGCCATCGAAGGCGCGATGCAGAATGCGACGGCGAAGATGACGGTCATGAAGGCGGCCGCCGATGCCCGCATCATGGCCTACGACCAGATGCTGGGCGAAGGCAACGACAGGGGCAACGCCATCGTCCAGTCCGTTGTCGACGGTCTGGTCGCCCAGGCCAAGGCGATCGAGAAGGCAGCGTCCGTTCTCGGCGTGACGGCAATGGCCTTCGAAGGCTCCGACAGCCTTGATAATCCGAACGCAGTCTTTAAATAAGGTCACCGCAATCCGGTGCGGGCATGATGGTTCCGCCCGCACCGGACCATTTTGAAAGCACGATATGTCATTTTCCCGTTTCGTCGGTAGCGCCCTGCTGCCGGTTCTACTCGTCTCCGCCACCGCGTACGCCGCAGACGTGTCGGAGATCGTCAGACCGACAACCGATTTCAGCGCAGCCGAAAAATACGAAGTGAACTCAGGTGGCGCCGCGACCGTGCGCCCGCGTGACAATGCGGACGCATTCTCGCAAAGCTCCGCCAATCTTTCGCTCGAAGACGAAATGCGGTTCAAGATCGGCAACGGTTTCTTCAAGCGGCTCTGGGTGTCCGCGCCCGCGTCGACGCAAGCGTCCGACGGTCTGGGCCCGCTATTCAACGCGCGCTCGTGTCAGCGTTGCCATCTGAAAGACGGCCGCGGTCATCCGCCCGAAAACGAACACGACACCGCCGTCTCGATGTTCCTGCGTCTGTCGATCCCGCCCCGTAACGACGCCGACAAGAAGCTGTTGGACGAGCACCGCGTCAACGTGATCGTCGAGCCGACCTACGGCGGACAATTCCAGGACTTCGCCATTCAGGGCATCGACCCCGAAGGAAAGATGAGGGTCACCTACAAGGAACAAACGGTCCCGCTCGCGGACGGCGCGACGGTCAGCCTGCGTCACCCGACGTACAGCGCAACGGATTTGAATTACGGGCCGATGCATCCCGACGTGATGATGTCGCCGCGGGTCGCGCCGCAGATGATCGGCCTCGGCCTGGTCGAGATGATTCCGGCCGACGCGATCCTGGCCCACGCCGATCCCGACGATAAGGACGGGGACGGCATTTCGGGCCGCGCCAATCTGGTGTGGGATAAACAAGCGGGCAAGGTGGTGCTGGGCCGGTTCGGCTGGAAGGCCGGCAATCCGACCATCCGCCAGCAGTCCGGCGGCGCCTTCGTCGGCGACATCGGCATCTCGAACCCGGTTTCCGGACAGGCGTACGGCGACTGCACCGAGGCGCAGAAGGCCTGCCGCGAAGCGCCCAGCGGCGCCAGCGATCAGTACGACAATCTCGAAGCACCCGAAGACGTGCTCGAACTCGTGACCCACTATTCGCGCAACCTCGGCGTGCCGGCGCGCCGCGATGTCGACGACAAGACCGTGCTCAAGGGGAAGCAGGTATTTTACGGAAGCGGCTGCGTGTCGTGCCACGTGCCGAAGTACATCACCCGCACCGCGCCCGAGCGTGCCGAGCATTCGCATCAACTGATCTGGCCATACAGCGACTTCCTGTTGCACGATATGGGTGACGGTCTTGCCGACAACCGGCCCGAAGGCGTCGCCGACGGCCGCGAGTGGCGCACGCCGCCGTTATGGGGTATCGGCATGACCCGAACGGTCAGCGGGCATACCTATTTCCTGCATGACGGCCGCGCCCGCAACCTGCTCGAGGCCATCATGTGGCACGGCGGCGAAGCCGAAGCCGCAAAGAACACCGTCGCCGGCCTGAACAAGGAAGACCGCGACGCCCTGATCAAGTTCCTGGAGTCGCTCTGATGGACAAACGCCTTCTGATCGCCATAGCCGTTAGCATCCTTGCGATCCTCGCGCTGCCCGCCCTGGCGGCGGGGCCGGATTACCGGGCGCTCCGTGACGCCGTCCGCGACGATCACATCGTTCCAGGCTATGCGCACTTCGACGAGAAGGCGAAGGGACTGGAATACAAGATCAAGGGCCACTGCAAGAACATCGGCGACGCCCCCGATAAGCTCGCCGCGCAGGACGCCTTCCACGAAGCGTTGGATGCGTGGCAGGCGGTGCAGCACATCCGTCACGGCGCCGTCGCCGAAAACGACCGGCACGCCAGACTGCAGTTCTGGCCCGATCAGCGCGGCATTACCGAACGCCACATGCGCAAGCTGCTGGCCGAACCGGTGGACGCGACGATCACCGAAAACTTCGCCGATGCCAGCGTTGCATTGCAGGGCTTCCCGGCGTTGGAACGCCTGTTGTTCGATGATCAACCGTTGTCCCAACACCCGCTCGACGGCGAGCAGACCTCGCGCTGCGTCCTTGCCGAGGCCATTACCCATAACATCGCGCGCATCGCCACTGAGCTCAGGAACGCGCCGCCCCGTCCCGGCGACGCCAAGGCGTTCGTCACCGATACCGTCAACGACTTGGTGGTCGGGGTCGAGTTCATTCAGTCGCTGAAACTGAAATTGCCCGCCGGTGCGCGCAAGCCGCGTCCGTTCCTGCTCGAGGACTGGCGTGCCAAGCGCAGCCTGCGCAATATTGAGATCAACATCCGCGCGCTTCGCGAACTTTACAAACTGCTGGCGGCCGATCTCGTCGACGGCGATGACAAGGTGGCGCAAATTCTCGATACCTTCGAAAAGGTCGAGGACGACATCCGCGCGCTCGGCGAGAACGGGAAGATCGTGCTGGAAGAGAAAGACGGACCGAAGCGGTTCCGCGCCCTCGCCGCCCGGATCGAACACCTGCGCGACGGCATCGTCGCGACGCTCCCGAAGAGCCTCGGGGTGCGCCTCGGCTTCAACAGTCTGGACGGCGACTGAACCAGATGGCGATGAACCGGCGCACCTTCAACGCTTCCATGATCGCGCTCGGTCTCGGCATGACGCTGCCGGGCGGCGTGCGCGCGGCCGGGGCCAAAGGCGGGTTTCTCTCCACCGGATATGACGAACTCCACGCCCGCCACCTCGTCAGCCGCATCGGCCCGGATCTGGACATCGTCTGGGACCTCGCGTTACCGGCGCGCGGCCACGGTGCCGCCGTCAGGCCCGGCACGGACGAAGGCCTGGTCGTCGCCCGGCGCCCCGGTGAATACGCAATCGCCTTCGGCCTGACGGATGGCGAGGAACGCCATCGCATCACCCCCGCCCCCGGGCGGCATTTTTACGGACACGCCGTCTACAGCCGGGACGGCAACACGCTCTGGATGACCGAGAATGCGTATGAAAGCGGTGTCGGCGTCATCGGCGTTTATGACGTGGCGATGGGGTACAAGCGGATCTCGGAATATTCGTCGGGCGGGATCGGCCCGCACCAGCAGCTTTTAATGGCGGACGGCAAAACCCTCGCCGTCGCCAATGGCGGCATCCGCACGCACCCGAACAAGGGACGCGAGAAGCTCAACATCGGCACCATGCGTCCGTCGCTCGCCTACATCGACGCGATGAGCGGCAAGATCGCAGATCAGGTCTACCTCGAAGACCTGCGTCAACAGAAGCTCTCGATCCGCCACATGGCGGCCCTGCCGGACGGCCGCGTCGCCATTGGCTGCCAGGATCAGGAAGACGACGGGCGGACATTGCCGCTGGTCTATATCCACGACCGCACAAATAACCAAGGGCTTCAGCCGGTGGAGGTTCCGGACGGCATGCTCCAACGCTTCAATGGCTATTGCGGCTCCGTCGCCTGCGATGCGCGGGGACAGATGCTCGCGGTGTCGTCGCCGCGGGGCGGTCTGGTCGGGTTCTGGGCGTTACCGGCGGGGAAATGGGAAGGCCACATCGAGCTTGCCGACGGCTGCGGCCTGGCGCCCGGCCCCGAAGGCGGCATACTGGCCTCCAGCGGATCCGGCCGCGTCGGCCGCTGGGCGGAAACCCGTGCCCCCGCCGAAACGTCGGAACACGCGTTCCGGCGCTGGGACAATCACATGACGGCTATCGCCTGAACGGCTTTACGACTCACCCTCTTTTTCGAACATGTGTTCCTGCAGGTAGTTCTGCAGCCCGGCGTGTTCGATGACGTTCTGCTGGGTTTCGATCCAGTCGATGTGCTCTTCGGTGTCGTCGAGGATATCCTCGAGGATTTCCCGGGACACATAATCCTTGGCGTCCTCGCAGATCGCGATAGCGGCCTTGAGCATCTTCTGGTTGGTCGTTTCGAGACCGAGGTCGCTGGCGAGGCATTCCGGCACATTCTGACCGATCTTGAGCTTGCCGAGATCCTGCAGGTTCGGCAGTGCGTCCAGCATAAGAATGCGCTCGATCAGGTAGTCGGCGTGTTTCATTTCGCCGATGGACTCGTGATAGACCTTGTCCGCCAATCCCAGGAAACCCCAATCCTTCATCATCCGCGCATGCAGGAAATACTGATTGATCGCGGTCAGCTCGTTTTTCAGGATTCCGTTGAGCTGCTTGATGACTTTCGGATCGCCTTTCATGGTCGCCTCCTATGAATTTGAATATTCAATCCTGTTTAGCGCACATTAGAGAAGATGTCATTTTTTCTATATGTCATTGATAAATAATCGCATTTTTCGGCACACAATCTCGTGAATTTTCTGTTATTGACAATCATTCGCATCTCGAATGATAATCATTCGCAGAAACGGAGAAACTTCAACACCCGAGTTTGCGAGACGGTTATGTATATTTGCAACTGCAACGGAATCACCGACAAGGAAGTCGACACCGCGTTGAACGCGGGCGTCGAGCGCTGGGACGACGTACATGCGTTTTACGGCTGCGAGCCGTGCTGCGGTCAGTGCCAGTGTGAAATCGTCGAAGCGATCGTCGAACGCGACAGCAAATCCACCGGCAAAATACCTGCCGCCGCCATGGCGATGGCAGGCTGACATGATGATGTGGCGTTCCCTGAAGGCGGGCTCGATCCTGGCCGCGTTCCGCAAGTCTCAAAAGCCGTCCGCGCCGAACGATAAATCGCAGCAAACGCCGGCCCCGCACCCGAAACCGGCGCACTGATCTTCCGAAATTCGAAGCGCTATCCGGTATGGCTGTACATTGGCCGTCCCGGCACCGGCATTTTGGCGCGCGCGATCACCCCCGCATCCGACACCGTGATAAACAGTTCCGAATTATTCTCGCCGCCGAACGCGAGGTTTGTAGTGGTCCGGCCGATGTGACGGCAATCGACGCTCAGCACCTCTTCGCCGTGCTCGTCGAAGGCGTATATCCGCCCCCGGCTGGCATGACAGACATAAAGAGTGCCCTTTTCGTCCAGCGCCATCCCGTCCGGACCGATGACGCCGGCGGGCAAACGCGCAAACAGCCCGACCTTCGACGGACCTTCCGGAAACAGCGGCACCCGCCAGACGGCGGCGGCGCGGGTCATGGCGACATAGAGCACCTTGTCTTCCAGGCTGGTGACCAGCCCGTTCGGGCTCGGCCCGTTGGAAATCAGACGTTCCAGCGTCTCCGTCCCCGGACGCACCCGATAGACGCGGCCCGTCGGGTCGTGCAGACCGGTCGTGCCCTGATCGGTAAAATAGAGCGTGCCGTCGGCGCCGAAGAAAAGATCGTTGCAGCCTTTGAAGCCCTCGCTCCGGTTCGACGAAAACCTATCGCGGGTCTCACCCGTTTTCGGATCGAGCATCACGATCCCGCGCTTGTAATCCGCGATCTGGATCGTCCCGTCCGGCAACACGCGAAGCCCGTTCGGCCAGCCATCGTATTCGGCCCCGACCGACCATTCGCCTGCCGGTGTGATCCTGAAGATCCGGCCCCACGGGATGTCCACGCACCAGAGGTTCCCGTCCCTGTCGAACGACGGGCCTTCGAGGAACGACGGCACGTCGCCACCCGGCTTATTGGCGTCGACCCAGTCCGACGGCTGGCCGCTGATGTGCAGCGCGTCCGGCAGTTTCGTGAAGACCTCGGCGCGGATTTCGGTGACGCTCATTGACGCTTCCCCTGTTCTTGATTGATTTAGCGCGTAGCAAACCCGGCCCCGCGCCGCAGCGCAAGCCTCGAAATCGGCGATCCGGCTTCTTATGTGTTCGGAAAGTGGAGATCGCAGACATGCACCGCACGAGCTTCAATCGCAGACAGTTCATCGGCCTGGGCGCCGCCGCGGCGGCCTTCGGCCTTGCCGGCGTGCCCGTCCGCGCCGCCGCCCCCGATATCCTGATGAAAACCGTGGGAAAAACCGGCGCACGTATTCCGGCCATCGGCATGGGCACGTGGATCACCTTCAACGTCGGCGAGGATCAGCGGCTTCGCGATCAGCGCACCGAGGTTCTCCGCCGGTTCTTCGAAATGGGCGGCGGCATGATCGATTCGTCGCCGATGTACGGCTCGTCCGAAGCGGTCGTCGGCTACGGGCTTCGGAAACTCGGCGTGCCGGAGGGCCTTTTTTCCGCGACCAAGGTGTGGACCCCGGTGACGGCGCACGGCAAGGAACAGATCGACGACTCATTCGGATTATGGGGCGTCGACACGTTCGATCTCTTCCAGGTTCACAATCTTTTGAACTGGGAGGATCACCTTGAAACCCTTCGCGCCGAAAAGGCCGCCGGGCGCATCCGTTACATCGGCATCACCACGTCGCACGGCATGCGCCACGACGGGCTGGAGAAGATCATGTCGTCGGAAGACATCGACTTCGTGCAACTGACCTACAACGCCGTCGACCGTGCGGCGGAAAGCCGTCTTCTCCCGCTGGCCCGGGAACGCGGCATCGCCGTCATCTGCAACCGTCCTTACCGGCGCGGCAGCCTGATCGACAAGGTCCAGAACCACCCACTGCCCGCCTGGGCGGCGGAGGCCGGCGCAAAGAACTGGCCGGAGTTCCTTTTGAAGTTCATCGTTTCGCACCCTGCCGTCACCTGCGCCATCCCGGCGACCAGCAAGGTCGAACACATGACCGAGAACATGGGCGCCCTGAAGGGGCCGCTCCCCGACCCGAAAATGCGCCGGCGCATGGCGGATCATGTAGGTAACTTATGACACACCTCATGCTTCGGGATGCTTCGCTCCTCAGCATGAGGTGCACTCTCAATCCTCATCCTGAGGAGGTGCACAGCGCCGTCTCGAAGGATGGATCGGCCTAATGGATCGCCTGGTCCCGTTCACCCCCGACGTCTATGTCGGCATGTTCGCCCGTTATAACGAAGACACGTGGCCGGCGGCCGCGCTTGCCATGCTGCTCGGTGTCGTCGCGCTGATCTGCGTCCGCCGGCGCGAACCCCGCGCCGGGCGCATTCTCGCGTTCAGCGCCGCCACGTTCTGGGTCTGGACGGGTTGGGCGTTCCACATCCAACAGTACGCCAATCTCAACTGGGCGGCGGTGATATTCGGCTGGCTGTTCATCGCGCAAGGTGCCGTCACGGCGCTGTGGGGCGGGATCCTCGGCAGATTCGCGATCACCGGCGATCCGGTCCGCATACGGATCGGCTACACGTTGATCGCCGCTGCGTTGATCCTGCATCCGTTGCTCACCCAAGCCGCCGGCGACGGCCTCATGACGGCGCAGCTTTTCGGGACCGCGCCCGCGACGGCGGCGCTGATCGGGGTCGCGGCCGTCAGTTTCGTGCAGGGCCGGGGCGTGCTGTGGCTGCTCGCGTGGCCGTTGATCTGGAGCGCGTGGGATCTGGCGTCGGCCTACACCATGACGTTGATGCGCGAGATCCCGCTGCCGGCCAGCGCCATCGCCGCCACGGTCTATCTGGTTTTTCGCGCCCGGCGCTGAGCACAAGCCTCACCGGTCCTCGGCGGCCCGCTCCAGATCGTTGATCGTCCTTTCGATCACGTCGCGCCGTTTGCCACCGGTCAAATGTTCCGAAATCTCCGACAGGCAATCCAGGGTATGGCGCGTGACCTGCCGGTTCGACGCGATATAGGGGATCGCATTTTCGAAGATCGCCGTGACGAAATCGTCGAACAGATGGGCCTTCGACTTGACCCGCTGATGACGGTTGAAGGTGTCGTGTTCGGTCTCATGCGCGGCGAAATGCAGGATGCCGGCCTTCAGCCAGTTGATGCACGCGATCGCGGTAAACGGATCGTTGACCCCCGGCGACAGCGCGCGGGCGATGATTTCGACCAGCTGATCGGCGACGAATTCGATGTTCTGGTTGACGGTCGGCGATGCGCCCGTGGCGAAGCATGCCTGAATACGGCCGCACGTTTCGGCCGAAAGTTCTTCCTCATGCCAGACCGCGCACACCGGATCGCAGATCGTCACGAAGGCCCCGGGGCGGCGCAAGATCTCGATATAGAACCTGTTTGCGGAAGCGATCTTATCGAGCTTGTCGACGTCGAGCGCCTGAATATACCCCTCCGCCGCGAGAACGACTTCCGTGGCGTCATTCCGGTCGGCATCGTCCCGCCAATCGCCGCCGACGTGCGTCGTCTCCCCGTCTTCACCGGCGCGGAACCGGGTCTCGATCCCCGACTTTAACGAACGGCCGAGCTTGGCGACGATCAGTTCGATGTTGATGGTTTCGGGCACGTGATGGATGAAATAGATCAGCACCCCCATGCACGCGAGCGCGAGGCCCATCGACGTCGCGACGGAGACATAGGGCGTGAACGCCGCCACGCCGTCGCCGCCGACCCGCACGAAGCGGAGCGCGATCAGCGAGAAGGCGAACGTCCCGATGAAGCACCCAAGGCTCACCTGGCTGCCGCGGTCGCGCATCATGTTGCCGATCAACCTGGGGCCGAAATTGCCCGACGCGAACGACACCGCCACCATGGTGATCGAAAACACCACCCCCGCGACACCGATGATCGAGCCCGCGATCATGGACAGGATCACCCGCGCCGTTTCCGGCTCCACCGCGCGCAGGTAATAAAACCCCGGCTCGATGCTGTCCTTGAAAACGTGATCGATCCCGGTGGTGGTTGCCGCCAGCGCGACGGATAGCAAAAGGAAGGCAACCGGGATGCACCAGTAGCTTGTCCAGAGGTGCCGGTAGAGTTGCAGGAATTTCGCGCCCAGTTCCATATCGTTCAGCGTATGGGATCGCCCGGCAAAGTCCAGCCCCCTGACAGCGCACAATGATTGCCAGAAGGCCGCTAAAGCGATATCACAACGGCCAAATCCAGACCCATTTCCAGAGGATCGAGCACCGATGGCCAGCTACCAGTATTCCTATGTCATGCAGGGCGTGTCCAAGACGTTTCCGGGCGGCAAGGAAATCCTCAAGAACATCACCCTTTCGTTCATGCCGGACGCCAAGATCGGCGTGCTGGGCCCGAACGGCGCCGGTAAATCCACGCTCATGAAGATCATGGCCGGGATCGACACCGATATCTCGGGTGAGGCATGGGCCGCCAAGGGCGTACGCGTCGGCTATCTGGAACAGGAACCGCAGCTCGATCCCGCGAAAACCGTCGAGGAAAACATCACCGACGGCCTGGGCGGGGTGAAGGACCTCCTCGACCGCTTCAACGAGGTGTCCGCCAAGTTCGCCGAGCCGATGGACGACGACGAGATGAACGCTACCATCGCCGAACAGGCGGAACTGCAGGAAAAGATCGACGCCGTCGACGGCTGGGACCTGGACCGCACCATTGAAATCGCCATGGATGCGCTGCGCTGTCCGCCGGCCGACAGCTCGGTCGAGAACCTGTCCGGCGGGGAACGCCGCCGGGTCGCGCTCTGCCGCCTGTTGCTGCAAAAGCCCGAAGTGCTGTTGCTGGATGAGCCGACCAACCACCTGGACGCGGAATCGGTCGCCTGGCTGCAGCGCCACCTGAAGGAATATGCGGGCACCGTGGTGATGGTCACCCACGACCGCTACTTCCTGGATAACGTGACGGGCTGGATCCTCGAGATCGACCGCGGCCGCGGCATCCCGTACGAGGGCAATTATTCGTCCTGGCTGGAACAGAAACAAAAACGTCTCGCCCAGGAAGAGCGCGAGGAAAGCGCCCGCCAGCGCACCCTGTCGGAAGAACTGGAATGGATCAGGCAGTCGCCCCGCGCCCGTCAGGCGAAGTCCAAGGCACGTATCACGGCTTATGAAGAACTGCTCGCCAAATCACAGGATAAGGCCCCGGGTTCGGCGCAGATCGTCATCCCCGCCGCGCCGCGCCTGGGCGACCTGGTGATCGAAGCCAAGGACCTCAGGAAAGGGTTCGGCAATCATCTTCTGATCGACGATCTGTCGTTCAAGATTCCGCCGGGTGCGATTGTCGGGATCATCGGCCCGAACGGCGCGGGCAAAACCACGCTGTTCAAGATGATCACCGACGCCGAGAAGCCGGACAGCGGCGAGATCCGCATCGGCGACACGGTCAAGCTCGGCTACGTCGATCAGTCGCGCGATGCGCTCAACGACAACAAGACCGTGTGGGAGGAAATCTCCGGCGGCCTCGACGAGATCGACCTCGGCAAGCGCAAGATGCAGTCCCGCGCCTATGTCGCGCAGTTCAACTTCAAGGGCGGCGACCAGCAGAAAAAAGTCGGCCAGCTGTCGGGCGGCGAGCGCAACCGCGTACACCTGGCGAACATGCTGAAATCGGGCGCCAACGTGCTGATGCTCGACGAGCCGACCAACGACCTCGACGTCGATACGCTGCGCGCGCTTGAAGAGGCCATCGCCGATTTCGCCGGCTGCGTGCTGATCACGTCGCACGACCGCTGGTTCCTCGACCGTCTGGCGACGCACATCCTCGCCTTCGAAGGCGACAGCCACGTCGAATGGTTCGAAGGCAACTACGAGGATTACGAGGAAGACAAGAAGCGCCGCCTCGGCGACGACGCGCTGGAACCACACCGGATCAAGTACAAGCCGCTGACGCGTTAATCCTACAAGGCCTTTAACAGGGCCTGATGCCGGAGGTTGATGCGCTTTCGTATTTGCCCCGTCGATTTCAGCGTGTTCGTTTCGCGAGCAAGCGCCGGGTCATTTCCGGCGCGGCGCCTACGTAGTTGGCCGGCTCAACCAGATCCCTGAGCTGATTTTCCGAAAGCACGCCGCTTACCCGCTTGTCGGCCAAAAGAGCATCCAGCAATGTCTTTTGCGCGTTCAGGGCCTCACGGCAGGCCTCGTAAACGACATCGTGGGCGACTTGCCGGCCCAGATGCGGCGCAAGGCCCATCATCACGGCCTCGGCCACAATCAACCCTCGTGTCGTGGCCAGCACTTTCTCCATCGCATCGGCCCGGACCTCAAGACCTTCAAGAACCTCTCGCGCCGCCCGAAGACCGCCGGACGCAATAATAAAGGCCGTCGGCAGCACCTGCCATTCGACATGCCATTGGCCTGTTGCCCTTTCATGGTCCTGAACCATCGCGTCCAACATGGCCGAATGCTGTTCACGGACGATCTTTGCCGCGGCCAGCATCATTTCGGAGGAAATGGGATTTCGCTTCTGCGGCATCGTCGACGATGCCCCCCGGCCCTGCACGAACGGCTCCAGCACTTCGCCGGTTTCCGATTGCATCATCAGCATGATGTCGTAACCGATCTTGCCGATAGAGGAGGAAATCAACGCCAACAGCCCCGTAACTTCTGCGAAATTATCGCGGATCGTATGCCAGGTAATGTCCGGCACCTTGAGACCGAGCTCGTCCGCCAGTGCCGCCTGGGTCGCCAGTCCCGGTTCCTCGCCAAGCGACGCCAGCGTGCCCGCGGCGCCGAAGAACGAGACAACTTCGATCCGGTTATTGAGTTCCGTGAGCCGCTGACGGTGGCGATCGATGGCGGACAGCCATGTCGCCGCCTTGTATCCGAAAGTGATCGGCAAGGCGTGCTGCAGATGGGTTCGCCCCGCCATGGGCTGGTCCACATGTTCCGCTGCGAGTTTCGCAAGGGCGTCGGCAACGGCGTCCAGGTCCCTGGAAATGAGTGAGAGCGCATCGCGGATCTGCAGAACGTCGGCGGTATCCATGATATCCTGGGTGGTCGCACCCCAGTGGCTCCATTGCCCGAGACCGTCGGCGGGCCAATCGGAGAGTTGCTCAATGGTTGGCAGGATCGGATACCCGACGATTTCCGTGCGCTCTCTCAGGCGGTCCCAGTCGATGTTCTCAACCTTCGCGGCGTCGGTAATCGCCTGTGCGGCGTCTTCGGGAATGATACCGAGCTTGGCCTGCGCCCGCGCCAATGCGGCCTCCACGTCCAGGTATCGCTGAACGATATAGTCATCAGAAAAAAATGCCCGCATCTCGTCGGAAGCGAACATTTCTCCGAAAATTTTAGATCCGATAACGACGGAAACCATCTCAATTCCCCACTGTTTTTGTGGATGCAGGTTAGCCCGGCGGCAGGATGCCATCAACGCGGCAGCGTTATGGACGCGAACCAATTAACCCGGGCCTGTTGGTTCGCGGTGGGATTCGGAATACGATGCGTGACACCGCAAATTCTTTGGAAGGCAGGAGAACCGATGAGGCCTCTCGAAAAGCCGATTGAACTTTTTCTATACCGAAGCCGCTGGCTTCTCGTCCCGATCTATGCCGGTCTCGCGGTGCTCCTCGTTTTCATGACGGTGGTGTTCGTTTCCGATCTTGTCGAACTTGTCCCGCAACTCCTGAAGTTGTCCGAGAAGGACGCGATCCTTGCCGCTCTGTCGCTGATCGACCTGGCGCTGATCAGCAGCCTGATTGTGATGGTGGTGATCAGCGGCTACGAAAATTTCGTTTCGCGCCTCGACCTTGATCAGGACGATGAACGGCTTGCCTGGGTCGGGAAACTCGATGCCGGCACCCTGAAGCTCAAGGTCGCATCATCGATTGTCGCGATCTCCTCGGTTCATCTCTTGAAAGCATTCATGAACGCCGAGCAGATCGAGAACGACAAGCTGTTGTGGCTCGTCGTCATTCACCTGACGTTTGTCGTATCTGCGTTGGTCATGGCATTCATCGAGAAGTATCTGAATGTCTGGACCGAAAGCACCTACCACACAGCCGGCGCCGAAAAATGATCGAGGGCTGACCGTCGCCCAGGATTGTCGGCACGCGCTATATGGGCGGGCTAGACACCGGTGCCGGTGGCGCTTTCTCACGGCAACTTCGATATCTCGACATTCGCCATTTTCTCCAGCGTCCGCGCAAGGTCGGTGATGTCGCTGTCGCGGCCGAGTTCCGTCATGCATTGCCGGTAGAGCGTGCGAATATTCATGCCCAGCCACATCGGCGCATCGAATAACTCCGCCTCTTGGCGCCACATTTCGAGGTCTTTTTCGATAATGTGCATGGTCGCGCCGTAATCGAACGCACGGTTGAGAACGTGATTGGGAATCTTCACTTCCGTCGCGGTATTGCGGCCTGACGAGGAATTGATCACGTCGATCATCTGTTGGGGGTCCAGCCCGGCCTTGGCGCCCAACATCATCGCCTCAAGTGCAACCGCCAGGTTGCCGAACGAGATGATGTTGTTCGCAAGCTTCATAGTCTGCGCCGCGCCGGGATTTTCACCCAGATAGACCGCCTTACCGGCGATCGCCGCAAATACCGGTTCCAGGGCGTCGAAGGTTTCCTTGTCGCCTGAGCACATGATACCGAGTGTGCCGGCCGTCGCGCCGGGAGGGCCACCGGAGATCGGGGCGTCGAGATAGGCTCTGCCCGATTTCGTGACGGCGTCGGCAATTTCCACCGAATGCGGACTGCCAAAGGTGCCGAAATTGACGAAGGCGCGGGCGCGATCTCCAGCCAGAACGCCATCCGCACCGATCACGACCTCCCGGGCGGCGTCGGCGTTCGGCAGGCAGGAAATGACGATATCTGCCTCGCTCGCGGTCTCTTTGGCCGTTTGAGCGACGGCCGCGCCCCGTTGCGCCAGAATATCGGTCGCGACGTTGTTGGTGTCACACACCACCAGGTCGTGCCCGGCATTCACGATATTGGTGGCTATAGGACGGCCCATTGCGCCTATCCCGATGAATCCCAAACGCATCTCATCCCTCCAGAAGTCGAGCAAAAATCCACGGAAACGTTGAAACAACGTTACTGCTAAAGGGTTATCGAGAATCTGGCCAGCCTTAACGCATGTACCGCCTGGACTTCAGCTTCGATGGATTGAAGACACGCCGTTGACGAGGTCATCTTGCGGCCGCACGACGCCCTGCCCGCCGTCCTGGCCCGACACGATCACTTCAGATGTTTCAAGGCCCGGATGACGTCGTCGAGGGTCTTGTATTCGGCGTGCTTTTTTGGGGCGATGTGCCAGTTGCGATCCCCGTTGATGGCCAGCAACAGAAGCCTTTTATTTTCGACCACGACGTCGAAGCAGTAACCCGTTTTAAAGCCGCGCAGGGATTTCGTCCCTTTTGAGACGACGTCGTCGAAACACAGGCGGCCGTCTTTGATAAGCCATTTCCCGCGATACGTCGGCCAGATCGGATCGAGCGGATGGTGGCATTCCGTATCGGCGACGAAATCACCGGCGGCGGAAAATACGCCGACGCCCGACCAGATTTCAAAATAGTTGGCGATGCCGCATGTGGATTCGAGCTTCCATTCAGCGTCCGAAAACAAGCGCCGAAGTTCATTCTCGTTCTTTACCTGCGCCGCGAGCGGGGCAGCGATCAGGAATGCGAAAAGAAAAACTAACGAAAAAAATAATGTCCGTGCCGGCATCGCGAGATCGTCCCCGAATTGCTGACACGGATTAAATCACAGGCTCCCGGTGGTTGGAACCGGCAAGTCCCTGCACCCGTAAACGCGGGCGCAGGGATGACGGATCACGGAAACCGGCGAAGCGAACTTAGGCGAGCGGCGGTGCGAACTTCGTCAGATTGATGCCTTCGACCGCCGTCTTGTACTCGTCGACGCTCGGCGTCCGGCCAAGGATCGTCGACAGCACCACGACCGGCGTCGACGCCAGAAGGGACTCGCCCTTTTTCTCGTCGGAATCGGCCACGACCCGGCCCTGGAACAGACGGGTCGACGTCGCCATCACGGTGTCGCCTTTCTCCGCTTTTTCCTGGTTACCCATGCAGAGGTTGCAGCCCGGACGTTCGAGATAGAGCGTGTTCTCGTACTTCGTCCGCGCCTCGGTCTTGGGGGACGTATCGTCGAACTCGAAGCCTGCGTATTTTTGCAGGATCTCCCAGTCGCCCTCGGCTTTCAGCTCGTCGACGATGTTATACGTCGGCGGCGCGACGACCAACGGTGCATGGAACTCGATCTTGCCGTTGGCCTTTTCGAGGTTTCGGAACATCTGCGCGACGATGTTCAGATCGCCCTTGTGCACCATGCACGACCCGACGAAGCCGAGATCGACTTTCTTTTCGCCGCCGTAGTACGAAATCGGGCGGATGGTATCGTGCGTGTAGCGCTTCGCGACATCGATGTTGTTGACGTCCGGGTCGGCGATCATCGGTTCGTTGATCTGATCGAGATCGACGACCACTTCGGCGAAGTATTTGGCGTTGCTATCGGGTTTGAGCGCGGGCTCTTCACCGGATCTGATCTCGGCGATTCGCTTGTCGGCCTTTTCGATCAGCCCGTGCAGCATTCCGGATTCGATTTCCATGCCCTTGTCGATCATGACCTGGATGCGGGACTTGGCGATCTCGAGCGATTCGATCAGGGTCTCGTCGTTGGAGATGCAGATCGACGCCTTGGCCTTCATCTCGGCGGTCCAGTCGGTGAACGTGAAGGCCTGATCGGCGAGCAGCGTGCCGAGGTGCACTTCGATGATGCGGCCCTGGAAGACGTTTTCGCCGTCGAACTGCGCCAGCATCTGCGCCTGGGTCGCGTGGACCACGTCGCGGAAGTCCATATGATCGGCCATATGGCCCTTGAAGGTCACCTTGACGGATTCAGGGACCGCGATGCTCGCCTGACCGGTGGCCAGCGCCAGCGCGACGGTGCCGGAATCGGCGCCGAAGGCGACGCCCTTGGACATCCGGGTGTGCGAGTCGCCGCCGATGATGATCGCGCGGTCGTCGACGGTGATGTCGTTCAGGACCTTGTGGATGACGTCCGTCATCGGCGGGTACACGCCCTTCGGGTCGCGTCCGGTGACACAGCCGAACTTGTTCATGAAGGCCATCAGCTTGGGCGTATTGGCCTGCGCTTTCTTGTCCCAGACGGACGCCGTGTGACAGCCGGACTGATAAGCACCGTCCAGGATCGGGGAAATCACGGTCGCCGCCATGGCTTCCAGTTCCTGAACGGTCATCGGGCCGGTCGTGTCCTGCGAGCCGACGATGTTGACCTTCACCAGCGCGTCCGACCCCGCATGCAGAACGGTGCCTTCCGGGACGCCGACGGCGTTTCTGTTGAAAATTTTCTCGACCGCGGTCAGGCCCTGCCCCGGATGGGAGACGACCTTGGCCGGCGCGAAGACCTGCTTCGGCTCGACGCCGAGCGTTTCGGCGGCAAGGATCTGCAGTTTCTTGCCGAAGTCGATGGCGTAGGAGCCGCCGGCCTTCATGAATTCCATCGATTGCGGCGAGAAGGCCTTCGAAACGTCGGCCAGTTCTTCGGTGCCGTCTTCGTTGCAGAGCTTCTTGGTTTTCGTGTTGATACTCAGCGGCGTACCGGTCGCGACGGAGTATTTTTCCTCCAGAACCGGGCTGCCGTCGTTGTTGATGATGGTGTTGCCGTCGGCGTCGACTTTCTTGACCCAGTTTTTGAGGTCGATGCCGATGCCGCCGGTGACGCCCACGGTGGTCTGGAAGATCGGCGAAATGCCGTTGGTCCCGGCCACGATCGGCGCCATGTTGACGAACGGCACATAAGGACTGGCCTGTTCACCCATCCACAACGCCACGTTGTTGATGCCGGACATGCGTGACGAGCCCACACCCATGGTGCCTTTCTCGGCGATCATCATCAGGCGCTTGCCCGGATGCTGGATCTTGAGCGCCTCGATTTCCTTCTGAGCCTTTTCCGAGATGAAGCTCTTGCCGTGCAGTTCCCGGTCGGCGCGGGAATGCGCTTCGGCGCCCGGCGACATCAGATCGGTTGAAATGTCGCCTTCCGCCGCGACGTAGGTCACGACATCGATTTTCTCGGGAACGTCCGGCAGCTTGGTGAAGAATTCGGCATCGGCGTAGCTCTGCAGGATATCCTTGGCGATGGCGTTCCCGGCATTGTACGCCGCTTGCAACCGGTCGGTATCCGCTTCGTACAGGAAGACCTGCGTTTTCAGCACCTCGGCGGCTTCGGCCGCGATATCGGCATCGTCGCCCAGCGCCAGATCGATCAGCACCCGGACGGACGGACCGCCCTTCATGTGCGACAGAAGTTCGAACGCGAATTCCCGCGTGATCTCCGGCACGTCGGCCTGACCGAGAATGATTTCTTTGAGGAAGGCCGCCTTGACGCCGGCGGCGCTCGTGGTGCCCGGCAAGGTGTTGTAAATAAAGAACTTCAGTGAATCTTCGCGGTGCGCGTTGCCGGTGTCCCTGATTTGGGCAATCAACTCTTCAACGAGCGCCCCGTCTTCGATCGGCTTGGGGTGCAGATCCTGTTTTTTACGTTCTTCAATTTCCGCCAAGTATGCTGTGTACAAGCTCATTTCCGCCTCACCAATCCCGGACTCACCCATATCGACTGCGGCGCGCTTGTTCGGGCAGCACGGCAATGCGACCGGGCATGAGTAAATTAGGCCGGGATGGCTTGCAAGGCGATTCTAATTGGCTGAAATCGCGGTTGAACCCTGTTTTTCAAGCGGGTTGAACAACTTCCACGCGCCAATAATCCGAGACCGGGCCGGGCGTGCTGATAAGCAGATTTATGACGTGGTTCGTACTGATCCCGGTTCTGGGCAGGACCAATTCGGGTAAAGAGCACCGAGGGAAGCCCCCCGGTCCAAGAGTGAGTTGCCTCGCCTCTTGTCCCCTATCCGCCGGCCCGTTGGGCGTTCTCCAGCAACCGCGCCACCATCATCTTGGTGACGTAGAGACCGAACTCGGGGTTGTCGGCGTAGAGTTGCAGCGTCTGCTGCTCGGAAATCCTCATCAATCTGCAATCGGTTTCGCAAACGACGGATTGCGTGCGGTTCTTGTCCGGCGCGAACATCGCGATCTCGCCGATCAATTGCCCCGGTTCGATCCGGATGCCGAGTTCCTCGACCTTCGCACGGCCCTCCATCAGATAGTAAATATCCCGGGCCGCATCGCCGCGCCTGAAGATGTAATCCCCGGCCGTCATGTCGACTTTCGTCATGAACGGAATCAACGCGCGCGGATCGAAATCGGCGTGCGCCATGTCGTGGAGCCTTTTCCGGAGCCGCAGCGCCTGCACGAGACGCAGCACGTTCAACGGCAGCAACGAGCCATGGAGAAGAATGATGTTCCCGAGTTCCGAGTTGAGACCGTACCCCAGGAAAAGAACGTTGCCGATGATCGCGGCCAGCCTGAGCGGGATCAGGGTCTTCATCCAGAACGTCACGAACACCGCGCCCGATGCGATGTACCCGAGAATTTCGATCCAGCTCATTCAGTACGTCTCGGCATTATTCTCGGAAAGGGGAGGTTAAAGCGGCGGCGGAAGGAGGTTCTTTTCGGCGCATTGCACGATCACGTTGGGTCGTCGTTCCTTTCAGACCCGAACCGGGCCTGTGAAGCAAGGCTCATACTCTAAGCATGAGCACCGCCGATGCCCAACCCGAATTCTGTTTAATGGGAGCAAGGCGATACCTATTGCCTCGCCACGCGCGCTTGACCTTCCCCTTGCGGGAAGCTTCAGCATTCACCTATGAAACCTACGCGCACAAACCTTTTCGTCGCGATCATCGCCACCGGCAGCCTGCTTGTCGGCGCAACGGCGCTCGCGTCGGGCCACTGGATATTCGAAAACCCCAAAGAACCGGACATGACGCCCGATCTCAATCTCGGGAAAATGAATTACGACGCCTACTGTGCGTCCTGCCACGGCAAGACGGCGCGCGGCACGGACAAGGGGCCGACGTTCATCAGCAAGGTGTATCACCCGGGGCACCACGGCGACGGCGCGTTCTATCTTGCGTCGAAGCAGGGTGCGCGCGCGCATCACTGGAAGTTCGGCAATATGCCGCCGGTGCCGGAAGTGAACGACTCGCAGCTCGAATATATCGTCAACTACGTGCGCGCCGTGCAGCGGGCGAACGGCCTGTTCTGACGGTCCGGGCGTTCAGCCCACCAGCGCCTTTTTCCGCTCTTCGTACTCGGCTTTATCGATCTCGCCCTTCGCGAAACGCTCGTTCAGAATGGCGAGGGCGCTGTCGGTGGCGTTGCTGCCGCCCTTGGCGCCGATACCGATGCCCAGGAACTTGAGAACGAGGGCCACGGCGGCCGCCAGCACGACGATCATAAGGATCATCATGATCGGGCCCATGAACCAGCCGCCCGACATCATCGGATGGTTGCCATAGCCACCGTATCCATAACCCTGTGCATGCGCGACGCCTGCCGCGCCCATCGCAACGGCGCCTGTGATCATCGACGTCAGTATCGTTTTCATCATGCCAAACCTTTCCATTCCCCAGAACGGCAATGCCTGAAATCGAAGGCATCACCTGTCCATCAGCGTACACCATACGTGTCGCCATGGCTAAACGCGTTGATCTAAATCATGAGCGCTGACGTGATCTCGGACGGTCCCGCCGCATCCGGCATTCAGGCAATCGGAGGAACGCCGCTCACACGAAGTCCGGGCCGTGCACCCAGGCCACCAGGGAAAGCCGGTTGCCGGATACCACCGGTGCCACCCGGTGCAGCGTATGCGCCGGGAACACCACCGCCGCGCCCCGGTCGACCGGCACCTGGAAAGGGCGCCCGTCGGCGTTCAGTTCGAATTCGCCGCCCACATAATCCGCCGGATCGGTCAGTTGCACGGACATGGTCAACTTGCGCCGGCCCGCGACGGCGCCCCGGCCGCGATCAATGTGCCAGTCGTAATAATGACCTGGGCCATAGGACGCGAGTTGCAGCTGTTCCTCGAAACCGTCGAGCGCATACCGGAAAACATCCCGGTTGGCGTCCGCCGCCAGACGGGTCATGCGTTGGGATACCCACGCGAACGCGTCCCCTTCCGGCAACCAGACGAGCGCCGACTGGCGCACTTTCTGATCGAACCGGCCAGCGACGAGGCCGCCGTCGTTCGCACCCAGGTCGTCGAATGCTGCACACAGGCGGGCGCACTCGTCGAACGAGAACGCATCCTTGATGATGGCCCAATGGCGCGGCGGTTTGCCGCCCCCGGGACCGGGCGGGATAAAAGAAGCCGTCGATGTATGAGACATTCAAAGCGCCTGCATCAGCCTGCAACACTCTTGCACGCGCCTCCTATAGGCTCATTTGCGGCACTTGGATAGGCGGAAAACACTGCCATCTGCAGAACCCATGACCCCGGCCCGCAACTGAACGCTGGCAACGCCGGGTGCGCCCGTTAAGATCGTGAACAACTTCAATCAGAAAAGACAGGGATACAGCCATGACCGGGCACTCGCGCGATTACGACCCACACACTTTTACGGGCCTTACCTTCCACGACCGGAAAAAGGCATTCGCCGACGGCTCGGATTCCCCCAGCGCCTATCTGGAACGCTGCCTGGAAACGGTCGCTGCCCGCGAACCCGTCGTCAAAGCCTTCGCATCTATGAACGAAGATGCGGCACGCGCCGCCGCCGACGCCAGCAGCAAGCGCTGGAAAGACGGCACCCCGCTTTCCGCCATCGACGGCATGCCGGTCGGGATCAAGGACCTGCTCGAAACCAGGGACATGCCGACCGGGATGGGGTGCGCCGCACTGGAGGGCAATTTCCCGAAAAACGACAACGCCGCCGTCTGGGCGCTGCGCCAGGCGGGCGCGGTGATCTTCGGGAAAACCGTCACCGCCGAACTGGGCGGCAATCATCCGGGACCGACGACAAACCCGTTCGATCACGGACGCACGCCGGGCGGCTCGTCGTCCGGCTCGGCGGCGGCTGTCGCCAGTGCCATGATGCCCGCCGCGATCGGCACCCAGGTCGGCGGCTCGATCATCCGCCCCGCAGCGTTCTGCGGCAACTTCGCCCTGAAACCCAGCCAGGGCGGCATTCACCGCGGCGAGCGCCAGACAACATCCATGAGCACCCACGGCCCCCACGCGGCTTGCATCGAAGACATGTGGCAGGTCGCCATCGAAATCGCCAGCCGCACGGGCGGCGATCCCGGCTACCCGGGATTAACCGGGCCGCTGACGACCCCGCACCCGGTTCGCCCGGAACGGCTGATCGTGCTTGAGACCGAGGGCTGGGCCAAACTCGATTCGGGGACCGTCTCGGCGTTCGAGCAGTTTCTGGAAGGTCTGCAACGCGCAGGAGTCACGTTGATGAGACGCAAGGACCACCCCCTGGTCGAAAGCATGGAGGCCAAGATCGCCAACGCGACCGAGGTCTGCGGCACGATCACCGCGTGGGAGAACAGGTGGTACCAGCGCAATCTCGTCGACCGTCATCCCGACGGCGTCAGCGCCCGCACGCAAGCCACGCTCGCCAAGGCCGAAAAGATGACGCCCGACGATTATCAGCGGCTGCTGTTGGAACGCGAACACGCGCGCACCTGTCATAAGGCGCTCGCCCCCCTCGCCGATGCGGCGATCACCCTTGCCTGCCCGGGCCCCGCGCCGCTTTGGGCCGGCGACAAGCCCGGCGAGCCCCTGGCACCCCGGCCGACCGGCGACGCGGTGTTCAACTATGGAAGCTCGCTGCTGGGCGCCCCCGTCGTCACCCTGCCGGTGATGGCCGTGGACGGGATGCCCGTCGGTCTGCAGATCATGGGGCAGCACAATACCGATGCCCGCATCACCGCGCTCGGCAGATGGATTTACGAAAACGTCGATCCGGTCGCCGTAAAGGCGTCATAGGCGCAGCACGGGGTCAGAAGATTTCGGGTAACGGCTCGCTCGGTTTTTCCATGATCTGACCAATCGAGACGATCTGGGCGACGCGTCCCGTCTTGTCGATCAGCGGCAGCCGCAGACGCCAGTACTCCCGATGTATCCCGTCCGGCTTCAAGACGTGCGTGTGGAAGACGAGCGCCTTGCAGCCGTTGTATATGCGGGCGCATTCGTCGAAGACCTTTTCGCTGAAGAGCGGGTTATCCCGCACCGACTGACCGGTGCAGTCGTACCCGATGAAGGTCGTGTTTCCCGACCCCCAGAAGCGGTATCTGAAATCCAGCGGATCGGTCAGGACGTCCGCGACGATCGTGAAAGGAATGATCTTCGGGTCCAGGTCGAGGAGTTGGAAGTCGCCTACCAACGGCGCCGCGCCGTCGCCTCGAATCCCGTCCCAGTAAGCGAGTGCCGCGCGCAGGCGTTCGGGGACCGCGCCGTCTTGCGGATCGAACACGGTTACGCTTGTTTTTGCCGTTGCGTTGGCTTTCACATTCCCTCTCCGGCCGCCGAAACACGGCCTATGTGCAGCGTAGGTTCGATCCGCTGACATCACAAGAATCGGACAATATCTAACGACCGGTGGCGGCGATATACAACTCAAACCGTCGCGCTTCGCAGGCCGGCGTTGGCGAACGAGCGGCCCCTACTTCGGCGCGCCCTTCAGGGCATTGCGGCGCATGGTGTATAGCGTGCTCGCGACGATGATCGCGGCGCCGGAAAGCGTCCAGACCGTCGGGATTTCGGCGAAGAAGACGACACCGATGATGCCTGCGTAAATCAGCCGCACGTATTCCATCGGCGCGATCGCCGCCGCCTCGCCGACCTTGAGGGCCTTGATGAACATCCATTGCATCAGCGACATCAGGCTGCCGATCATGACGATGAAGAGCATCTCGTCGAGGCTCGGCATCACCCATTGAAAGTATGTCGGGATCGACATGACAAGCGCGATGGTCACGGAATGAAACACCAGAATGGTCGAGGCGTTGTCGATCTGCGAAATCTTGCGCAACAAGATCTGCACCGCAGACACGAACAACGCGGACGCGACCGCCATCAGGGCATAGAGATCGATATTGTCCGGGTCGGGCCGGATGATCACCAGCACGCCCACGAAACCGAAAATGACACTGGTCCAGCGTCGAATGCCGACGACTTCGCGCAGGAAGATGATGGCGAGGATGGTCGTGAACAGGATGCGCGCGAACGAAATCGCCGTGACTTCCGCAAGCGGCATGTTCACCACGGCGGAGAAGCCCAGATACATCGCGAAGATCGAGAGCGTGGCTCTAAGGAAATGCATACCGTAGATGCTAGATCGGAACACCGTCGCCCGGTTCTTCAGGATCACCGGCGAAATGATGATCAGCACCATGATCTGGCGGAAGAACAGAATCTCGATCACCGGGATGGTCTGGCCGACATGCTTGATCAGCGACGACATCAAGACCGAGACCAGCGAGGCGATCAGGATGATGATCGACCCCCGGATATTGCCCGAGAGCGCCTCCCAGCGTCCGATGTATTTTTGCATGTCGCGTAATTTCAGCCGGCGTGTCGCCGCAAAAGAACCGAGATGCCAATTGATATGCCGGATATCCCCCGCTTAGTCAAAAAACCGGCGGCGGCCGGGAAAGATAACACGCGCCCAAACGCTTCGGGCGGGCACCGGCCCGCCCGTGAAAGACGCTGTCGCGATTTCGCTCAGAGAACGAAGATGTGCAGCGTAAGCCACACTGCGGCGACGAGGCCAAGCGCGACCAGGCCGCCAACCACCATGATCGAAGACACTTGTTTCAAAGTTATCTGATTTTCGTTGCTCATGCGACGCTCCCTGTTTCAGGTCCGTTGTTATCATCGATTCTGTTTCGGAGCCTGAAACCGCGCAGCGATACGAGCCCCGTCGCCTTCCGAGATAGGGTCCGTTGGCCTCGCAGGCAAGATGATTTTTGATGATCCTGGCGTCAGGTGAATGGCGCTATGAGCACGCTCCGGTGTGCTTCAGGGCATACGCGCCCTCGACTTACCGGGGGATCGAAAGCGGCTGAGCGCCAATTTCAGGCGGCGGTGACGGTTTTGATTTTTGCCGGACGCTGGCGCGAACGCTGAGCGATCTCGTGGTCCTGGTCTTCGATGGCTTTACGTGCCAGATCCAGCAGATCGTCACCGAACGTCTGATCGAGCTGATCGACGTCGACGCGTCGGTTGGATGACAAACTGCCGTCTTCGTAGACGACATTGAACATCTGGAAGCGGGCGCCTTTGCCTTTGGATTTTTTCTGAGCCATCGCCGTCACTCCGTTTCCGGTGCCGGGGAATCCTGCGCTTGGTCGGTCGAACCGGACTTCTGCTCGCGGGCTTCCTGTTTTTCGGCGGCGCGCCGGGCTTTTTTCTCGTTTTTGATCCGTTCGCGTTCTTTGCGTTCGAAATCGTAATTGGGCTTTCTGGGCATGGTTTTCCCTTCAGCCGATGCGGATCGGCAGCGTCGGTCCGCCTCCGTCCGAAGACGGAGGCGATACCTTCGTTTGTCAGTCGATAACCGAGAGGTTCTCGGCGGACGACTTGCCGTCACGACCGGGCTGGACTTCGTAAGAAACCTTCTGCCCTTCGTTGAGGCCGCTCAATCCGGCGCGTTCAACGGCGGAAATGTGAACGAATGCGTCCTTGCCGCCGTCTTCCGGCTCGATGAAACCAAAACCCTTCGTCGGGTTGAACCACTTAACGGTACCTTTAGCCATAGTCTTTTACCTCCAACAGGTGTTGACACCGTCCAACGCGACATGCGTCGGCTCGGCGGGATTAACGATCACATTGTTAGGGGATAACTAAGCTAAACGGCGTACCGGTCGGTCCAGTAAGCACCAAACTAATGTATCGCGAATACATGGCATATAGAGCATTCGGCGACAAAGTCAACGTATACTATCGAAATCTCACACGGGTGTGACCGCGATGGCGATGGGTTTGCGTTCCCCGAACCCCGATATGCTAGGATCCACCTCACATCACCATCGACCGGGAGCCGGCACCATGAGCGACAAACGCGTATCCACCCTCGTCAGCGACCTCAAGGCTGCGCTTGTCGGCGTCAACGACCCCGCCGAGGCAATTGCCCGCGTCACGCCGCTCGTCAGGCAGATGGCCGAGGACACGTCGTGGGTGAAGCCGGAATACTATCAATCCGATGAGGATCAGGGGTTCGGGATCAACATTCTCAATCAAGAGCCCGACAACACCTTGCTGGTCGAAGTGATCTGCTGGGCGCCGGGACGCGGCGTCGCGCCGCACGACCATCAGACCTGGGGTGTCGTCGTCGGCATCGACGGGACCGAGGTCAACGTCGACTGGCGGCGCAAGGACGACGGTTCGACGCCCGGCTTCGCCGATCTGGAAATGGCCAAGGAAACCGACATCACACGGGGTGTCGTCTGCACCCTGATGCCCGACGACATTCATGGTGTCCGCAACGACGGCGACGTGCCGTCCGTGTCGCTGCATGTGTACGGTAAAGTGCTCGCCACCCTCGACCGGTCCGAATTCGATCCCATCAACAAGACGCAAAAGCCTTGCCCGCAACGCAAGCGGACGATGGCCGACGCCTGAGACGGGAGCGCACGGATGAGCACCACACACGCGGGATCGTGCCTTTGCGGCCGGGTGAGCTTTGAAGTCCATGGCGATTTCGAGCGGTTCTTCCTTTGTCACTGCAAACGCTGCCGCAAGGGCACCGGCTCGGCCCATGCGTCGAACCTGTTCTCTACGACGGCGATACTGAAATGGCTCTCCGGCGAGGACAAGATCCGGACCTATCAGGTGCCCGGGGCGCGCCACTCGAAAAGCTTCTGCACGGAATGCGGCGGCGCCGCCCCCCGTGTCACGCCGGACGGCAGCACGGTGATCGTCCCGGCCGGCAGCCTGGATACGCCGGTCGACCTGCGCCCGGTCGGGCATATCTATTGCGAGGACCGCGCAAACTGGGATGACTGTCTGCACGACCTGCCCGAGTTCAATCGCCTCCCAGACTAAGCGCACCACAAGCAACACAGGATTCTCCATGCGAGGCATTACGCTCCCCCGTGGCAAAAGCCGTGCCCGTAACGCAAACGGACGATGGCCGACGCCTGATCGCCGCACTGCTGGATCAGCCATACCCACCATGTCAGAATGCACCCATGGTTGACGGCCCCCATACCGTAAGACGTCGCTCTTTGCTGCCGTTCGCCGCATCGCTGCAGACGCTGGTGCACGGCAAGTTGTGGCTGCAGGTTCTGATCGGTATGGCGCTCGGCGTCGCCACGGGGCTGGTGATCGGCCCGACCACAGGATGGCTATCCGCCGAGACAGGGTCTGTCATCGGCAACTGGCTGGCGTTGCCCGGCCAACTGTTCCTGGCGCTCATCCAGATGATCGTGATCCCGCTCGTGTTTTCCTCGATCATCAGGGGGCTTTGCTCCTCGGAAGATGTCGAACAGCTTCGTAAACTCGGCGGCCGCGCCATCCTGTTCTTCGTTCTGACGACGGCCCTCGCCGTCACACTCGGGATCGGTCTGGCGTTGACGATCCGCCCCGGCGATTTCGTCGACGCCGCCAGCATTTCCAAGGGCCTGAACGCCGCGACACACGCAGGGCAGACGGCGGGCGCGGCGGCGCCTCACCTCGCGGACCTGCCGTCGCATGTCATGACGTTGCTGCCGACCAATCCGCTGTCGTCGATGGTCGAAAGCAACATGCTGCAGATCGTCATTTTCGCCAGCATTTTCGGCGTCGCGCTCGTCGTCATGCCGCGTGACAAGGCGAAACCGGTGCTCGACGTTCTGGCCGGCCTGCAGGAAGTCTGCCTGACCGTGGTCAAATGGGCGATGTGGCTGGCGCCGTGGGCGGTGTTCGGATTGATGGCGCGGCTGACGGCGGAAACCGGCCCGCAGGCCCTGTTGGGTGTCGCCGTCTATGTCGCGACCGTTCTTTTGGGACTGATGCTGATGCTGGGAATCCTGCTGACGATCGGCTGGGTCTATGCGCGCATCAAGCCGGGCGCTTTCCTCGCCGCCGCCAAGGACGTGATGCTGCTGGCGTTCTCGACGTCCAGTTCCGCCGCCGTGATGCCGCTTTCGATCAAGACCGCCGAACATGCGCTGCACGTCAGGTCCAGCATCAGTCAGTTCGTGATACCGCTCGGCGCCACCATCAACATGAACGGCACGGCCCTTTACCAGGGGGTCGCGGCAATCTTTATCGCACAGGTGTTCGGCGTCGATATCGGCGCGGGCGGCCTGACGCTGATCGTGCTGACGTCGGTGGGCGCGTCCATCGGTT
>MDSW01021084.1_pt1 | contig 37254 bp, 24 predicted proteins | sample 811171 | NCBI WGS metagenome assembly MDSW01 (sample SAMN05326641, study PRJNA326480) | marine metagenome | isolation source: seawater | place: Atlantic Ocean: North West | collected 2012 | reverse complement strand
TGGGTAAAATGGTTTCCTAGTGGTAAAGAGATTCCTGAAATATACCTAACTGATGTTCCCCAACCTGAACCTATGATACCATGGAGTGGTAATAAAGAAGAACAAGGCCAATTTAAAGACGGAAAGCGTGAAGGAGAATGGACATTTTGGCATGATAATGAACACATAAAATCAACAGGGTTTTATAAAAACGGCATCATGAATGGTCCTTGGAAATTCTTTTATAATAATGGGATAAAAGAAAAAGAGGGTGTTCTTGTTAACGGAAATGCTGATGGTATTTGGAGATTTTGGGATAAAGAGGGAATTAAAATACAAGAAGGTTCATTAAAAAATGGCATAAAGAATGGTAAATGGACAGCATGGTTTAATGATGGCCGGTCAACGGAAGGTTTCTATTTAAATGGTAAGAAAAGTGAAACATGGACAAGCTGGTGGGATCATGACCGAACTAAGAAGGAAATGCAAGGGAAATATAGAGATGGTAAGATGATTGACAAATGGTATTTTTATGATAAAAGTGGCAACTTGAAAGAAATAAGGTATTTTTCACCGGACTTCAATTAAAGTTGATTTATTTTGTCTACCCCCCCCTTTTTTTCCTAAAGATAAATTATTTTACGAACTAACAAAACTTTAAAAACCAATCAATTAAATATTTGACCTATTAAAAACAATACTCCTTATTAATAAATGGATACTGATTTAATTTCTCATACACTAAACTATTTATAAAACTTAAAATTGAGTACTATTATGAAATATGTCTATACATTTGGAGATGGCAAAGCTGAGGGCAAAGCCGATATGAAAAACCTATTGGGGGGAAAAGGCGCTAATTTAGCTGAAATGAACCTCTTGGGAATTCCAGTTCCTCCTGGCTTTACCATAACAACAGAGGTTTGCACTCATTACTACAATAATAAACTTGTTTTCCCAGAAACCTTAAATGATCAAACTATTATTGCTCTAAATAATATTGAGTCCATAATGAAATTAGGCTTTGGAGATAGAAAAAACCCTTTATTGGTTTCTGTTCGCTCTGGGGCGCGACAATCAATGCCAGGAATGATGGAAACGGTTCTTAATATTGGACTCACTAGTAATACAATTCCTGGCCTAATAGAAAAAACAAGTAATCCGAGATTCGTATATGATGCTTACAGAAGGTTAATCACTATGTATGCGGATGTTGTAATGGAGAAAGCCTCTGGTTTAGAGCCTGAAGATGGTCATGGAATTCGGCATAAATTGGAAAAGATTTTTGATGATTACAAACAAAACAAAGGGTTAATAAATGACACAGATCTTTCTGGAGATCAACTTCAAGATATTGCAGATTCATTTAAACATGAAATAAAAAGTACCCTTGGACAAGAGTTCCCAGATGACCCCTATGACCAGTTATGGGGCGGAATTGAAGCAGTATTTAAAAGCTGGAATGGCGCCAGGGCAAAAAGCTACCGCCAAATTGAAAATATACCTGGAGAATGGGGTACAGCCGTAAATATTCAAGCGATGGTGTTTGGCAATATGGGAGATGATTCTGCCACTGGTGTTGCATTTACACGAAATCCCGCAACAGGAGATAATAAATTTTATGGCGAATGGTTAGTTAATGCACAAGGAGAAGATGTAGTCGCAGGCTTGAGGACTCCAAACCCTCTAAATGAAGCCACCAAAACAGATGATACAAAAAGTCTCCTTTCTTTAGAAACTTCATCGCCAGAATTATACCAAGAACTCCATGGCATACGAAACAAATTAGAAAATCATTACCTTGATATGCAAGATATCGAATTTACGATCCAAGAAGGACGCCTTTGGATGCTACAAACCAGGGTAGGTAAACGAAATGGTCAAGCAGCAATTAAAATGGCAGTAGATATGGTCAAAGAAAATATGATCAGTAAAACTACTGCTATAAACAGAGTAAAACCTGAACAATTAGATGAACTCCTTCACCCAATGCTTGACCCAAAGAGTGAAGACAATGCAACCATTTTGGCTAAAGGTCTTCCTGCGGGACCCGGTGGCGCCTCTGGGAAACTTGTTTTTACAGCAGATGATGCAGAAGAATGGAATAAAAAAGGGGAACAGGTGATATTATTGAGAGAGGAGACATCTCCTGAGGATGTACATGGTATGCATGCGGCTGTTGCAATCCTTACGGCTAAGGGTGGGATGACATCCCATGCTGCTCTTGTAGCAAGAGGTTGGGGAAAATGTTGTATTGTGGGATGCAGTGATCTTCATATAGACTTGACAAAAAAGGAAGTCCACATAGGAGATAACATTTTAAAAGAAGGTGACTGGATCACCATGAATGGAACTTTTGGGAAAATTTATAAGGGCCAATTAGATCTCATACCTGCTGATCCGGACTCAAATAATGAATATAAACAGCTAATGATGTGGGCGGATGAATATCGGGAACTAAGGATAAGAACGAACGCCGAGTCTCCGGCAGATGCAAAACAAGCAATTAAATTTGGTGCAGAGGGGATTGGTTTGTGTAGAACAGAGCATATGTTTTTCGATGAAGATCGTATTTTAGCTATGCGAAAAATGATTTTAGCTGCAGATAAAGAATCAAGGAGATCTGCAGTGATGGAATTATTGCCTTATCAGAAAAATGATTTTATTGGTATCTTTCGCGCTATGGAAGAATTACCTGTCACCATTCGCTTATTAGATCCTCCTCTTCATGAATTTATGAGCCTAGATGACGATCAGATAACTGAACTTTCGGACCATTTGAATCTTGATAAATCGGTGGTCCAAAAGCGAATGGTAGGACTCCATGAACTTAATCCAATGTTGGGTCATAGAGGTTGCAGATTAGGAATTGCCTATCCTGAAATAACGGAAATGCAGGCCCGAGCTATACTAGAGGCTGTTGCCGAACTCACTAAAGAGGGAATAAATGTTTTCCCAGAGATTATGATTCCTTTAGTTGGAACTGTATCTGAATTTGTTCATCAAGAAAATATTGTACGGCAAATAGCTGAAGAAATTTCTCAGGAATCTGGCTTCAAACTAAATTACCTAGTTGGTACTATGATTGAACTACCACGGGCATGTCTCACTGCGGATAAAATTGCTGAGCACGCTGAGTTTTTCAGCTTTGGGACAAATGATCTAACACAGACCACCTATGGATATAGCAGAGACGATATTGGCTCTTTTCTTCCAGAATATTTAGATAAAAATATTCTAAGCCATGACCCATTTCAAAGCTTAGATACTAATGGGGTAGGAAAACTAGTCTCTTTAGCAACAAGGGATGGTAAAAAAACTAATAACGATTTGAAAATTGGAATTTGTGGAGAACATGGTGGAGATCCTGCGTCTATTCACTTTTGTATGAAAACAGGTTTAGACTATGTGAGCTGTTCTCCATTCAGGGTCCCTATTGCTCGTTTAGCGGCTGCACAAGCTGCTCTTAACTTGAATTCTTAGGATAACCAAACTGGATTTTAGTTTATTCAATTAACATTAAAAATGATTTAAGATGAGTTCTGCTCCACCAGAATCCATCAGCTTTTTCATCTTTATTAGAGAACTTGTAATAGAACAGATCAATTGATATATATTTAGAGGGATCTCTTTTTTCTAAGTCATGATTGAGAAGGTAAGATATATCTTCATTATTTTGTGCTATTAATTTTATTAAGTTTGCAAACCAATAAGAATGATTTGTAATAGAATCAATACTCTGTTTTATATTTTTCATCGTCTGGATTTTCTTTACCTCTTCCATTTTGCTAATCGTATCTAATTCTTTACTTGTTAATAGCTTAGTATAGTCCTTAACTGGAACAAAATTCTCATGAATAATCACCTGTTCAAGAAAACGCTCATAGAGCAATGAGAGAAATGGATAATCTAGTAATTTTTCTAAGTAAAGAGACTCAAACCACATCTGCCAATCTAACCTAGGCATATAAGGAAATATAAATTTAGGTTTTTCTTTTAAATCTGTTGGTTTATAAGGAAAATTTATCTCTTCCCAAGTTTCCCCATCAGAACTTATGGACAGTACTATCTCTGGTCGTTTTGTTGTCATCACTCTAAAAAGCCCATACGAATTCATAGATCTTAAAAATTGGTAGTCCTCAATTATTTTTCTAATAATAGAATTCTCCACATTAGATGATTTTTTAATAAAGTGGGCTTTGTTGCCATTAAAACTTTGGTTTATGTAGAAACCTGTAGTCATTGCTGATAAAAAAAAGAAAAATAATGATAAAATAAATTTAAAAATATTAAAATAGGATTTTTCTGTTTGATTTAAATTAGAGGATAATATTGTTTTTCTTATCTTTTTAGGAAAACAGCTATCATCTAATAAAGAAATGCATAGTGCTATTGAAAGCAAATTAAAAAATCCATAATTCCCAGAGAAAATTATCATTAATTGTAAAAATACTATCCCAGCGAACGCGATTCGTTTAAAATTCCGTGGGAAGAAAATTAAAAAAGGCAAGACAAGCTCGATAAGCAAGGTAACTATTGTTGAAAATTTGTTGAACCATAAAGGTAACCAATGGAAATACCAACTAAACGAATTAGGAATTGGCTGACTCCAATAGTGATATTTAAGCGCACTAAGATTTAACCAAGAATTTGTGCCATCCGCACCAATAAAAGTAAGTTTTACTAAACCAGATTGGAAAATTAATTTGAAAAGTAATATCCAAATTATTAGTTTACCAATACACTGGGGATTTCTAAGAGAGGATACCTTATCTTTCGATACCCAAGGTAGATAGAGAATTGATAATAAAGTTGTTTCTATAAGTAACTGGTCCCACTGAAAATTTAAAAATGGTGCTGAAACAACAGTAATTGAAAGATAACAAATCCAAGAAAAGGCGGTAGCCACATGAGGAATAACACCGAATATCAACAATAGTCCTGAAATAGTGCCAATGACAAATATTAACTCCAGTCCAAAGCTATTAGGTAAAAGCCAAAGAATTGTTGGACGCAATTCAAATTTATTTTGCAATGCTGAACCAGATTCAACACTTTTCAATACAAATTTTAAATCATCTTTATATGGGGAAATGCCACCTGAACCAATTAAACCATCAGATTGGTACCATATGGACAAAAAAGCTATAATGATGGTGATTCCTAGGATTCTACCAAACAACCACCTGCTTAATTTATAAGTAGGCTTCGTAAAATCTTTTCCCCAAAAAATTAAAACTAATTGTCTTAAAATTGATCTGTTAGATGCAATTAAGGAGTATACTTTTTCAGAAAATGAAGCAAAAAATTCAAATTTGTTGTATGCAGTATGCAAAAACCCTCTCCAAGGATATTCTGAAAAAAATCGAAATACAGCTGATGCGCCTCGGTACATATTCCCATTCTTTGTAATCAATGCAAGGGATAACGAATAGTCTATATTTGGAGCTTCTGGATACTTCTTATGAAGGTTCTGAAAAGAGATAAGTTCTACTTTTTTAGGTTCGTAAGAATTGAATCTGTCAGCACACATTTTACAAAATGCACAGCTACCATCCCATATCATGATAGGTTGATTAGGTAAGAATTTTTTCATGAAATTTTATCAATTATTTAAAAATTAAGATAAAAAAAAAGCCCCAATTGGGGCCTTTTTTGAGATTAACAGAATTTCTATTCAACCATTTCACCGCCACCGAGAATATCGGCAAGGTTAACTTCACCACTCTCTTCGAGCTTTTTCGCGCTAGCTACAATTTCTTTTCTTGCATTATCTACTTCTCTTTTCGGGAGTGGTTTTTCAATTGGTTCAAACATTGCTTGTTTTTTTTGTGGCAACATTTCAATGAGTTCATCAATTTTTTCTTGATCAACGCCTTTTACAGCCACCGATAATTGATCAAGTTCTACAGCATTGAGTAGACCTCGGAGAATATCTGGTGGAAACTTTGCAATTATATCATCAAACGTCAAATGGTACTTTTTTATTTCTTTATGGAGCTCAGGATCCTCATTGGCAATTGCTTGAAGATATTTTTCTTCCTCATCAGCACTCATATTACTTAGCATTCCTGCAATTTCTTTCCCTCCTCCTCTTGAAAAATCAACAGTTCTAGGCAAAAAGGAAGCTTTTTCACGCATTTTTGCTGCAACCTCGATAATTGCCTCTAAAGGTATATCATCAAGGGACCCCAATTCAATCAATAGTTGCCCTTTTTCTGTAGGAGGATATTTATCTAAGATTTTCATTCGCTTTTCAGCATCTAACTGTGCAAGAATTATAGCTACAACTGGTGCATCTTCTTTTGCCAGGAGGGCAGATAACTGCTCATCATTTAGTTCCTCTAAAAAATCAAAAGGTACAAGAGGACCTTCTTCAGTAGTTGGTTGAAATTGTTCACTCAAAAAACCAAAGTAAAACTCTTCCATAACTCTCTTTTTCACAGAAAAAGAAATCTGGCCCATCTCTTGTATTGTTGAACGTATTTTTCTTATCTCTGTCCGGGAAAGACCTTTAACCAAAGACATAGCGAGGCTCTCACCTAGAATAGAGAACAGAATTCCAACTTTTTGAATTCCTGACAGCATGTTGTAATCGTTAATCATTTCAACATTCCTCCTTTATCCTTTTCCAGATTCATCTGTAGGTTCATCATCACCGCCACCTCCTTCTGCAGGCGCATCTGCTGGTTCAGAGGCTGGCGCAGGAGCTGGTTGTTCAAGCCATTCTTTAACTATTGTTGTTGTTCTATCAGGTTGACCTACGCTCATGGATACTACAGATTTTCTTATATCATCAATTTCACTTCTTATTACATTTGGATCGTCCATTACGGAGGTAGATATGTCAGGCTTTTCTTCAGCCTTTTTTTCATCTGGAGATTCTTCTGCTTTTTCTCCAGGTTCTTCTTTAGACAGTTTTTCTGGTTCTTTATCTTTAATCTTCTCCTCTTTTTGATCCTTCTTTTTCTTCACAACTGGTTTCTTTTTTTTGGGAGGAGGCCTTCTTCTCTTTGGCCTAGGGGGCGGTGCTCCATACATATAAGGCGGCATAGGAGGACCGCTTGGTTGTCTATTTTTCAACATGGTGAAAACTAAAACTACTAACAGAAGAAAAGAAATTAAGCCTAGTCCAATCATTATCCATGTTGAAGAATCAAGCCCACTATCCATCTCAAGCTGGAGGGCATCCAAGTCACCTTGGACAGCATCTAATGCTGCTATTTTTTCTGCTAATAAAGAATCTCTTCTTGCCTTTTCATTTTCTCTTGAGATTAATTCTTTTTCTATTTCTAATTGTGCTTGTTTTTGTGCCTCAACAGAATCTTGTAACATTGATCTTAAAAGCATCTGTCTAAGACCTTGTAATTCATTATCTAAAGTAGCAAATCTTGAAGAATCTAATGTGCTTTGCCGAGTTACCTTTTTTACACTGTCTTCATTTTTTGAAACGACTAATAAATCTCTAAGAGCTGATATTTCATTATTGAGATTTGCCATTTTCATAGAATCTCGAAGCATCATTTCTTTCTTTTCTTGCTCATATGCTTGTAGTCTGGCCTGTTCTTCCATCTGGGTCAATTGATCTTGAAAAAACTTTTTATCATCTTCTCGTCTTTTTTCTTCATCTTCCCGATATTTTTCAATGTCCTCGCGCCAATCGGAATTCTCTGAAATTCTTTTTTGCTCAAGGATATCAATTTTTTCAGCGATATTCTTTAACATGATTTGTTCAGCAGACCTCTTATCTCGTCTCTCCTTAAAACTCGCAGTCATGATTGTAAGCTTATCTCCACGGCCTCGATCAAATTTTGATGCCGCCATAGTAAGCTGTCGAATGTTTTCAATAAGCTCTGGAGCCGCACCTTCTTGAAGGATTAAACTTAAATCCATTTTTTGAATCTCTGCGCGCGAGGGTCTTTTGCTTCTTAATACTTTATCAACTCCGGGATCAGAGTATTCAATTTCATCAGATGATTCTGCCATAGGCCGCATTGTTTCAGGTGCTATAGGCCTTGGTTTTGGCGCAGGTTCCCTTTGTGACCTTCTTTGTCCAGAAACATCTACTTCAAAACCAGGTATTGGGAGACCTATTGAGAACTGTTCTTTTTCTGCCTCTGTCTCTTCCATTATCTTAGCTTGCATCTCTAATAAAGCCTGAGCTGTTTCTTCTGCAGGGGAGATTGTTTGCTTTTTATTTTGCCTTCTGGGAGAAAGAACAGTTATTTGCTCTTCGACCTCATCCATAATTTCCAACTCTACGTTTACATTAATAACATATTTGTGGCTATCAATGATCTTGGAAAGGGCATCTTGAATTCGGTCTTTAATTGTATTTTCCACCAAGAGCTTTTGAGATAAATAACTCTGACCTACTTGGCCCGTTGTAAGAGAAATTGCAATTAGCAATACTCCCAAGATTTTGAATAAGTGTTTTATGCCCTTAATCATAAGAGACTCCTTGGTATGTGTTTTTATTCCGCATAATAAAAAAATTTTAGCTTTTAATCTTCATAGCTTGTAGCTGAGCGTCCCTTACCATGGTGAGGTGGTTGTATGAATGTTATCTGTATTCTTCTATTGCTAGCTTTCATCTTCCTTGTTGCATTTAGGGATAATACTGTTGGTGCCATTTGCCCTGTTTCTGGATTCGTGACAATTTTTTCATCCCAAGTAAGGGTTAAAGGATTATACATTGGGTTTTCGCTTCTAATGCTATCAATGCCTCTTGGATACCAGTCTCCGTAGCCTGCTGCGAGTAATCTTGGTGCAGGAACATTTTGTTCAATCATGTATCGAACTACAGTAGCTCCTCTTGCTGCCGATAGCTCCCAGTTACTCTTATAAAACTTCTGCCACTTTTTGGGCATAGGGTCACTGTCGGAATGGCCGGCAACTTCTACTTGAAAAGGACTCGCTTGGATTCTAGGAATTATTTCATCATTCAATAAGGTTTTTAATTCGGGCTTCATATCTGCTTTTCCGGAGGGAAAAGCAAAATCTCCTTTTATATTAACTATTAATCCCTTGGAACTGGTCTGGATATCAATTGGAGGATCTCCTTGAGGGTTCTCTTTCTTCATCTCATCAATAGCATCTTCCATTTCCTGCTTCATTTGGGCCAGATTTTCGATTGGCTCAAATTCCCCTTCTTCTTCTGCAGCACCATCTTTTTTAATTTTACTTCCTAATGATTTCCCCTCAGAATTAGCCATTTCTTGTAACTTAACAGGGTCCATTGTTGATATAGCAGCAAGAAGTACAAAAAAAGCAAACAAGAGCGTCATCATGTCAGCAAAGGTCCCAAACCACCCGGGCAGACCTTCCTCAACGGAGTTTGCGCCTGCTTCAAAACCTTTATTATAGGCTTTCTTTTCACCCGGTGTCATTGCCATTTATATTACTCCCGTTTCCATTCCGCTGGTGGAATAAATGAATTCAGCTTTTCCCGAACAATGAGAGGGTGCTTTTTTTGATGTATAAGTCTTGCTGCTTCCACTAATAAGTTAGCGGACATAGATGTTTGGACTGTTTTATTCCCCATTTTTTGTGCCATTGGAAGAAAAAATAAGTTTGCAAAAACAGCTCCATAAAGTGTTGTTATTAGAGCTGCAGCCATACCACCACCTAGATTATCTGCACCACCCTCTCCGCCAAAGCCTGCTAACATAAGAACTAGCCCAATCAAGGTCCCTACCATACCCCACGCAGGTGCTAGATCCCCCATTGATTTAAGCATATCAGTCTGAACTTTTTCTCTTTTTTCTCTGTACTCAATTCGGGTCTCCATAATTTCACTTAACTCCTCAAGCGAGTAACCATCTACTACCATTTGTACGCCATCTTTGAAAAAGAAAGTTTTGATTGTATCGACAGCCTTCTCCAACTCTGCTGGACCTTTTCTGCCAACTTCGGCAACATCACAGGCTTCATCAACGAGGGGACCCATTTTATCGTCCGCAGGTTTTAACACTGCTCCTAATGCTTTCCCTAAGGCAGTTACGTGATACATTGGGAAAGCAACGAAAATAGATGCAATCATTCCACCAAAAACAATTCCAAAGCTAGGAGCAGAAAGAAAGTTTCCAAATCCACCTGCTGACCCTTCTACAAAAAGAGCATATGCTATACTTCCAACCATGAAGGCCAAACCCAATACAACACCAATAATTAATGCTATATCCATTTTATCAATCCTCTAAATAATTCGTATTTTTAATTTTATTTTCATTAAGCGCTTTCAAAATATTTCTAACATCATTGTACTCAGGGTCAAGTCTGAGCGCAAGATTCCAGTTAATAGTCGCTCGCTGAACATCCCCTAATTTATAATAGATTGATCCTCTTCTGGCATAGGCAAGAGCAAGATTTGGATTTAATTCTAATGACATATCTACTTCCTTCAAAGCTTCTCGATAATCTCCAGCATAAAAGAATCTAAGAGAACGAGATAGATGGCGCAAAGCTTCGTTCATGTTTTTTTCCGATACATTCGACTGCAGTTTTAAAGCTCTCAATGAATCAGTTAAAAATCTAGATTCTTGTTCCATTGAATTTAATCGAACCATGAGGTTCCGCATTTCATTATTCATGAGTGCCATAGAATCTCTCATCCCTAGAACAGCATAATCAGCCATCGCAATAGTAGAATCTCGATGAAGAGGCTGTTGCATATTGTCAAATGGCTTTCCATTTGGGTCGTAACTCCTTTCGAGGGGAGCTGATGGTCCACCTGGCCTAGATCGCATCACTTGCCTAGGGACTGCCATATCTAGACCAACAGTAAAGCCAGGATGACCAGCCCAATACCGTTGCTTCCATTGGGGAAGCTTCTCAATGTGGGTGAACCCTAGGTTCAGGCGGTAATCCGAGGTAAGGGGGATGCGGAGTCCCACATTGACACCTGTACCGTCGAATTCACCCACGATATCCATTCCGCCCGCATTTTTAAAATAGGGCGTTTTCATTACAAAACCTAAAAATACTCCTGTACCTACCTTTGCAGAATCCGAATCGATTTCTAAAGTATCCATAGGAGCCAAACCACCAGTGCCAAATCCCATGTAAGTATTCATTTTATATTCACCTAAATCTTTTTCGCTACCAAGAACTGCAAAAAAAGATAACAGCTGTGTGTTAAGGCTCAAAATTTCTTCTGTTTCTTGATCATTTTGAAAAACAACATCTTGCAATCCAACAGTCAAGGAAATATCATTATAAGTGAATACTCTTTGCTGAATATGAAACCCAAATTCCACTGGTGGATTGAATTGGGAATTATCAATATTTTTAAGAGATGTAGTATCTCCACCTTGAATTGCAGAAAATCCTATTGCAAACCCTTTACTCACTTCCATATCAAAAAATACGCCTTTTGCAGTGTTGACAGGATTAAAATTGTGAATCTCAGCTCCAAAACCAGCTCTAAAAAGGTATGGCGCTTTATCAACACTTGAGGTTGGAACTCGCATCATTAATCCTGGTCTGGTATATGCAACACGAGTAGATCCGTTGAGAACACAGAAAATTAATGTTAAAAAAAGGAGCTTATAATTAAGATTCTTCATTTAATTAGAAAAACTTTTTCCCCATTATTTTTTTGTATATCATTGGTATTCTTCCCAATCAATCACATAAGAATAACCTATAAAAGTCCCAAAATCTTGAGGAACATATAGATCAAATGCACCCGTTGCTCCCGGCAAAAGACTAGCATCGGAGACAATCCCACTTTCAAATGTATTATATGACCCCTTTGCGAATGTAGTTAATGTCTTTGTTTCACCACTCCAGTTTTTTCTAAAAACAAAATCCACTTTTACAAAGTCAGCACGTCTACCACCTATATTTTTGATTTCACCTTCAAAAATCACATTCCCTTGGGTATCTTTTTTCTCTGCGATATTGCCAACAAGGACACAATTTGCAGAAAATTTTGCTGGCGTGTTACGGCCGGAGTTGTTTGTAGATGTATATTTTGGCTGGGCTAGTTTTGGCATGGGTGGTGGAGTGTAACTGTCACGTATCTGTTCTGGAATATATTCCTGTCTATCTTCTGATATAACATTATCAACGATTCTAACAACTTGCCCTCTGTCAACTATTAGGTAACCAACAAGAGTTTCAACTTTGAGGGATTTATCATCCTGATATACAATTTTACCAAAGACCGTACTGCCGTTTTTTAGGATAATTTCTTTGGAGTACATGGTCAATGGGTTTACCCACATTTTACTCAAAGCTTTGAGATCATTAAGCTCTTGATTCAAGTGTTTAAACTCAGCGGATAAGCGTTTTATTTCAAAACTAAGTTCATTGACAATAAAGTGTTTACTTGGGACTCCAGTTGCAGCTGGAGTCTTTGGGACTGCAGTTGCCAAATTAGGAACTTTAACAGCTGACATGGGAGCATTTGATCGGGAACCAACTCCCATTGTTTCTATAGTTTGACTCTGATCTGCCAGTGGAGTTTCAGGTGCGGCGGTTGATAGGCTCATTTCCCCGATATCTTTTTTACCTTTTTTCCATTCTTTTTCTTCAAGGGCATCTTCGGTTAGAGTAATTATTAGTTCATCAGTACCGTCCTCTTCATGCGTAGCTTTTATTGTATAGTCTCCTGGCTTAAATTTCTTCCAGGATAGACTAAATGCACCCTTTTTATTCGTCGAAACGGGTTTTTTAAGCTTGGGTTCTCCATCAAAAAAGAGTTCTACCTCTGCTTTTCTGACTCCATCTCCATTTTCATCAAGGACTCGACCCTCAATTGTAAATTTTTTAGGAGTTTTTGCAGATAGTATTCCATTGCCAATCAAGGCTATCATTGCAATAGCGATTACAAATCGCTTTTGTAGGCTTGTTGTTAGTGTCATGTTTTTTTACCTCGGATTATGAACACTTTTCGCAACTAATTGCGCTAAAGCTTCTTAATTTTACCGCCAAATCTCCAATGTGTCAAGAAATTATAAGCCTTTCAAAAAATTCATGTAAAACATAGATATTTTCTATTTCCAAAAGTCTTTTAACTTTTTTTCGCGGTTCGAAACTTGCTTTTTTTCATTTTCAATTATGACTCTTTGTTGGCTACTAAGCGTTCGTTTTAATGCGTTATTGAAAGATTCAATTATTAAATCAAAGTCTTTATCCCCTAATTTTCTATAAGCAAGCCCCATATAATAATAGGGTTCACCAGAAACACTGTTTTCTTGAGTTGCTTGTGAATATTTTTTAATTGCATCCCATAAACTATTTTGATTCCCTCTTTCAAAAAGCAAATGCCCTTCAGCCATGAGCTTATTGTACTTTGTGATCGAATCATCTGGTAAAATTGAAAGGGACTCTGAAAAATGATTTAATGCAATATCATAATTTTTTTCTTTCATTGATAAAACACCTAATGAATTGTGAGCGTTTGCAATAGAAATAATTAAATTTTCATTCTTTCCATATTTTTGTATTAGTGAATCTTTTATCATTAATAATCCGTTTGGATCTTTAGCACTAAGGCTTTGGTATTTGGAAGGGAAGCAACTAAGGAAAACACTTCCAAATATTAAACCAAGAAACAATTTGGTGTTTTTTTTATGTATACTGATCAACGTTTAATTTGAAAATTTTCAGGTTTTTAAAGTTTAGTTTCGCTTTAAAATGAGTTAAAAGCGCCATGGAAATTAATTTGAGTTTAAAAAGGCATATGATAACTAGATAAGGTCTATAATAACCATATGTATGTTATAGCTGAATTACCTTGACCAAAGTCCTTATCATGATTTATTTCGCATTCAGAGCGCATATCAGCTGAATCCTTGTCAAACAACGAATAATTTTCTCCATAAATAATAGCATTGAATCTTCCCTCTTGCTCAGCACACCAAGTTCTAACAGCGCTCTTTATGCTTCCTGACCCATGCCCTGTAATCACCTTAATTACTTTTATTTTTCCAACATAGATGGCTTCACTAACGGTCGTTTCCAAAATACTAATGGCTTGGTCAGTGCTATGGTTACTATGCCCAATGTCAATTGTTGTAAATCTCTGATTATTCATTAATATTAGAAAGTAATTTTAATTAGGTTTAACTAACTTTTTAAGTTTAAAAATTAGGAATTTTTTGAGAAAAGTAACTTTAGGAAGAACCCAAATAAAAGTTTCTTCAGTAAGTCTTGGTACTTGGGCTTTTGGTGGGGCAAACATGAGTGGGAAATTCTCTGTTGGCTGGTCTGACCAAAGTAAAAATAATTCTAAGAAGACGTTAACGCGCGCATGGGAATTAAATATCAATCATTGGGACACAGCGGATGTCTATGGAGACGGATTATCAGAATCGATTATTGGAGAAATGTGGGACGACATCCCAAGAGATGATATAATCATAGCAACAAAAGTTGGATGGGACAAAGGGCCAAATTCTTATTGGTATGACCCTGATCACATGCGGCATAACTTAGAAAGATCATTGAAAAACCTGGCAACAGATTATGTAGACATTATCTATCTCCATCATTGCAACTTTGGTAAAAACGAAGAATACTTTGATGATGCAATTCAAACGATAAGACGATTTCAGGATGAGGGAAAAGCACGCTTTATTGGCCTTTCTGATTGGTACCCAAATAAAATAATGGATTTTATTGATAGAGTCGACCCAGACGTGATTCAACCTTACAGAAACGTAATGGATGATACATACAAGGAATCTGGATTAAAAAGGGTCATAGCTGAAAATAATCTTGGTGTTTGTTTCTTTTCACCATTAAAGCATGGTTTGTTAACCGGTAAATATAAAAAGCCGATGATTTTTCGCGCTGGGGACCACCGATCAGAAAAAAAGGAATTTTCAGATGAAAAAATCATAAAAAAAATGGAAAATAACAAAAAGGAGCTAGAGTCTCGTTTTTCATTCCACAAAAATCCAGTTATGTATGGCATTATAAATTGTTTATTTACAGGTACAAAAAATGCATGTGTCTTACTGGGACAAAGAAATGTAGACCAAGTTGAAACTGCTGCCATGCTGGGAGATATTTTACCAGAAAAAGACTACCAATGGTTGAAAGATTTATATTCAACTTAGAATATTTTGATATCATTTAAGTAACTAACGATAGCTATGTTTAAAGACTTAAATGAGATTGAAATTATTCCCAAACCTCAGAGTTTCATAAGCAAAGGCACAACCTTAGATTTAAGAAATATTTTATCTATATCTTTACAAAATAATTCGGTTGAAGAAAAATACGTCGCACAATTATTTAAAAAATTTCTTGCCCCAATAAATTCAATACCAATTTTGAAAAAAAGAGCAGCCAAGGATTCTATTTCAATAAACTTGAGTAGTGACCCCAAGATATTGGAAGAAGGATATAGTATAATGTTTGAGGAGAATAGTTTTATATGCATCGAAGCTTCATCGGAAGCCGGTTTATTTTATGCTTTCCAAACATTCCGGCAACTATGCCCTCTCTCCCTTGAGATCAATCAGATACCTAGGAATACTTTAATAACGACATACGATATAAAAGATTTCCCCAAATATAAATATAGAGGAATGCATTTGGATGTATCTCGGCATTTTTTCAAAACCAGTTTTATAAAAAGTTATATTGATATGATTGCCTTCCACAAAATGAATGTATTCCACTGGCACTTAACAGATGATAATGGATGGAGAATTGAAATAAAAAAATATCCTAAGTTGACAAAAAATTCCGCATGGCGAGTTGATAGAACTCATGAATCATGGAAAGATTGGGCACCAATACAAAAACATGAAAAGCCAACATACGGAGGTTTTTACACTCAAAAAGAGATAAAAGAAATCATAGAATATGCAAATCAAAGGAAAGTTACCATAATCCCAGAAATTGAAATGCCTGGTCATACTTCAGAAGTTTTCGCTTCATATCCTGATTTATCTTGCCATGGTAAAGAAATTCCTGTTAACCCGGGGTCATACTGGCCAAATATTGATATTTTTTGCGCTGGGAATGATAAAGTTTTTTCATTCTTGGAAAACATTTTAGAAGAATTAATAAATTTGTTTCCTGGACCATATATTCATATTGGTGGCGATGAGGTTGATAAGAAATATTGGAAAACATGTAAAAAGTGTCAAAATCGTATTCATCAAGAAGGACTAAAAAATGAAATTGAATTACAAAGCTGGTTTATAAAAAGAATTGAGAAATTCCTTCTTTCAAAAAATAAAAAAATAATCGGTTGGGATGAAATTATTGATGGTGGTATAGCAAAGAGCGCTACAATAATGAGTTGGCGAGGGTATAGTGGTGGAAAAATCGCTGCCAAAGCAGGGCATGATGTAATTATGTGCCCCGAATCATATTGCTATTTTGACCATTACCAAGCAGAACCTCATATGTCTCCTTTAGCGATCGGTGGGAATACTACTCTTAAAAAAGTTTATTCTTTTAATCCAATTCCAAAGGGCCTAACAAAAGAACAGAAAAGACATATTTTGGGTGCTCAAGGTAATCTTTGGACTGAGTATATAAAAACAGAGGATCTTGCTCAGTATCGTGTTTTACCAAGGATGACAGCTCTTTCGGAGGTATTATGGTCTGGCCAAGGATCATATCCATTTGAAGATTTTTATATGAGGCTACAGATTTTACAAAAACGCTTTAAAAAACTGCGTTGGAAATTTGCTCCAGGCACTTTTTCTGTCTCGATTATAACAAAAATAGTTCAATCAGGGATTACGATTAACTTAATATCAGAAAAACCAGATAAAGAAATACGATATACTCTTGATGGTTTAAATCCTATACATAAATCAAAAAAATTTATAAAAAAATTTACAGTCAAACGCTCCGTTATAATTAAAGCCGCGCTATTTTATAAAAAGAGAGCTATTGGTGAAGTAAGCACAAAACATGTCAAATTCAATCCAGTTTCATAACTGATAAATAGTTTGTGGTCCCTGGAACTCCAACAGGCACACCTCCTGTGATTACAATTTTTTCACCATTACTAATGAAATCTTTATCTTTTAAAACATTTTTAACTGTATCTGGTATTTCATCTGCTTTGCTAAATCCATCAATTTTAAACGCAACAACACCCCATACAATAGAGAGTCGTCTGCAAATGTATTCAAAGGGGGTCAATGCAATAATTCTTGGAATAGGGCGATATCTTGCGGTCATTATTGCCGTACTTCCACTATGGGTCATTGTTACTAAATTTTTTATATTCAAATCGTGAGCAACTGAACAAGCTGCATGGCTTATTGCTTGGGAAGTACTCAGCAGATTCTGAGATTTAGATAAATAGTAGTTTCTATAGGCAATATCAGATTCGGTTTCGATGATTGCTTTACTTAAAACTTTAACTACATATTGAGGAAAATTGCCAATAGCTGTTTCACCAGTTACCATTAACGCGTCAGCTCCATCAAAAATTGCATTTGCGATATCACTGATTTCTGCTCTTGTAGGTATTTGGTTTTTTGTCATTGATTCTAAAATCTGAGTAGCGATTATGACTGGTTTGCCTAATTGGTTTGCTTTCTCTGTAACTTTTTTTTGTATCAGTGGGACTTTTTCGATTGGTAACTCAACCCCTAAATCACCCCTAGCAACCATAACAGCATCAAATTTTCTAATTATTTCGTCTAGGTTATCTATAGCCTCCCATTTTTCAATTTTCGCCATAATGGGCGTTTTGTAACCAAATTCCTTGATTTTTGATTCAACTAAGTCATAATCCTCTGCTTTCCTTGTAAAAGATAGTGCAATCCAATCTGCTCCATTTTCGAGTGCTAATTTAAGGTCAATTACGTCTTCATCAGTTAAGCAGGGTACGTTTAAGGAAATACCCGGAAAGTTCACACCTTTTCGGTCCTCTATTTTCCCAGAAACAACGACACAACATTCTAATGTGTTTTTTGAAATATGCTTAACTACTTCTAATACAATTCGTCCATCATCTATTTTTATTTTGGCACTTTTTTGTACATCTTGAAATGAAACATTTTTCGACACAGGTATAATTTTTTCACCTACCTTCTCATTACTGACCAATACTTTATCACCATTATTTAATATAATCGGTTTATCCAGACCAAAAACTCGAATCTTTGGTCCTGCTAAATCAGCTAAAATAGCGGGTCTGTTTTGTTCTTCAGTTTTTATGGTTTTGATTAATTTAAAAAAGTTAATCTTTTGCTCCATGGTACCATGAGAAAGATTAACTCTGAAGCAATTGACTCCTTTATTGGCAAGATCTTGGATAATACTTATATCCGAACAACTTGGTCCCAATGTTGCAATTATCTTGGTGCGTCTATTTTTCATTAGCTTAAATTACTAGCAATTCAAGTAACTTTAAATGAATTCAAAGATACAACTATTACTTTCTTTTACTCTTTTAACCCATAACTGTGGGAAATACCCATCGGGAAATATTAGCGACCCAAGGGTAATATTGATTTCTATTGATGGCCTTAACGGGGACATGATGGAAAGTTATTTTTTTAGGGATTCTTGCCCAAATTTATACCATTTAATGCAAAGTGGCACCTATTGTTCTAATGTACAGTCGGTATTCCCTTCTCTTACATACCCCGCTCATACCTCAATGATTTCTGGTAAACTACCTGAAAAGCATGGAATCTTAAATAACAAATTATTTTTGCCAGAGAAAAATTTCTCTGACTGGTATTGGTTTGAAGACTCTATAAAAACAGAAACCATTGTTACAAAAGCTAACAAAAAGGGATTAATTAGCTTAGGAGTTAGTTGGCCAGTAACTGTAGGATCAGATTTTGACTATCTTCTTCCAGAAATACAATCCGTAAATGATTCCATTTCTACTATTGATCTAGTAAGAAAGTATGATAACCCGAAAATGTTTCTTGAATCTGCTAAAATAAGGGGAATTATACCTGAAGATGGGAATCCAGACGGTTACCATCGCGATCTTTTGATCCATGAAGTTTTTTTAGATGCTTTTTCGAATAAACTGCCACACCTTTCTTTATATCACATGATAGAAACTGATTTAGCTCAGCATAATCATGGTAAAAACTCAATTGAAGCAAAAAAGGCTTTTATGTTTATGGACTCATTGATAGGAAATATAACAAACTTACTCAAAGAAAAACATCTCTGGGACAGCACTACAATAATTATTTCTGGAGATCATGGCTTTCGTAATTATGAAACGCAATTATCAATAAACAAATTCTTTGAAGATTGCGGATGGCTTGAAATAAAAGATGATAAGATTATTAATTGGAAAGTTTCTGCGCTTGCCTCCGGTGGTTCAGCATTTGTGAGATTAAAGGATCCAGAAAATAAAACATTTAGAAAAAAAGTACGAATCGCGCTTTCCAAGCAGGAGGGTTTTGAAATCCTTGAACCAAGACATATGGAAAGTATATTTTGGACTTCCAAACAAACTGATTTTATTCTTATTGCTAAGGAAAAATACGTTTTTGTACAATCATTGGGCCAACCTTATAAAAAAGATGATTTTGGTGGTACTCATGGCGGAGACCCCAGAAAGAAGTCATTAAAAACTGGTTACATTGCTGCAGGTCGAGGTATAAAAAAAGGAAAAATTAAGGCCCTAATGATTACGGATATTGCTTACCAAATATCAACACTTCTCGACCTTGATCTTGATCAAAATTAATCAGTTTAAAACCTCTGGCATTGCTAAACGGAATGGTTCTATTATGGCATCATAATAAACGCCTCCCTCCCCTAACATTTGAAATGATCCCTCCATGGTTCCAAAAGGTGTTCTTAACGGGCAAAAACTAGTGTATTCAAATGACTCACCTGAATGGAGATGTGGCTGTTTTCCTACTACACCTGGTCCGTGAATATCTTCTGTATTTCCATTCCCATCCGTAATATGCCAATACCGGCTAATAAGTTGGGTAGACAAATCCCCCTGATTTTTGATAGTAACATGGTAAGAAAAAAAATAGTATGATTTTGCGGGGCTTGAACGCTCAGGTATGTATTTAGAAATAATATCTATTTTAATATGATTATTCATTATGGAAATTTAATTCCTTTAGCTTTTCTGTGCGATTAATTCCCTATAAATTTTAAATGGCTATGAACAATAACACTCGATCACTTTTAATCTTTTTTTTAATTCTTGGGATCGGTCTAGGATTGTACTGGGAAAAACATCAAGGCCAATTACCAAGAGTTTCTCCTGAAATCTTACCAAATGAAACAATGAATCATATCCGTTTTCTTTCCGATGATGATAAAGGAGGTCGCTATCCCGGTACAATTCAATCCAAAAACGTAATTTCATATATAATTCGTCATTTCAGGGCCTTTGGAATAATGGCAGGAGCAAAAAATGATTCATATATCCAAACGTTTGACATTGTGGATGGGCTACGAATAGGAACAAAAAATGAGATGTCAATAGGCAGTGATACACTGTCAATATCACTCGACTATGTTCCTCTCTGGTTCTCTGATAATGGAAGTTTAACTGCCGAGGTTGTTTTCGCAGGATATGGATTTAATATCCAAGATGATAATTTAGAATGGAATGACTACAGTGAAATTGATGTGTCAGGAAAGTGGGCAGTAATCATGAGACACAGCCCTGAACGATATAAAAGAAACTCTATCTATTCGTCTTATTCCTCTTTGCATAAAAAAATGTTGGTTTCTCGTGACAGAGGTGCCGCAGGAGTTATATTCGTTTCTCAAGTAGAAGATACCTCTCTTTACCCTCTAAATTATATTCCTGGTTATACAAATGCAGGAATACCAGTAATACATTTAGGCAACAAATCTGCAGATAAATTACTTAAAAACGCTAATTGGACTAGGGCGTCAATCCAAGATTCAATGAACCAAACTCTAAAATCCATTAGTTTCGAATTTCAAAACCTAGTACTATCTGCACAAGTCGACTTGGAACAAGTACCTATCAGGGCTGCAAATGTAATTGGGGAAATTCGAAGTGGGAACAGAGAGTTCAGAGAAGAGTACATTGTTATAGGCGCTCATTTTGACCATATTGGTCTTGGGGGCCCAAGATCAAGTTCTAGATCGCCTGGTGAGATAGCTGTGCACAACGGTGCCGATGATAATGCCTCTGGCATTGCAGGACTTTTAGAGCTTGCACATAAACTTGCCTCTCAAAAGAGCAGACTCAAAAGAAGCATTCTTCTTATCGCATTTGATGCTGAAGAAAAAGGATTATTGGGATCAAAATATTTTATTGATAATCCAACAATTAAAATTGAGAATATTGCTGCAATGATTAACTTAGATATGATCGGACGTTTGAAAGATTCCACTTTAAATGTAAGCGGCGTTGGCACTTCTCCTGTTTTTGAGCCATTGTTAGATAGTCTGTCTATTGGTACAAGATTAAAAATTAATAAAACTAGTGCTGGTTATGGACCAAGCGATCATGCCTCATTTTATATGAAGGATATTCCTGTATTATTTTTCAACACTGGCGCTCATGGAGAATACCATACACCAAAAGATACCTGGAAACTGATAAATTTAGGCGGTCAAACCTCTTTACTTAAGTTTGTTCATGAAATAACATATAGCCTTGCTCGAATGAAAAGCAGACCCACTTTCACTAAAGCAGGTCCAAAAGAGAGGGTGTTAGGTTACCAACAACCCCGGGCCACCTTAGGTATTATGCCTTCCTATAATACGGGGATAAAAGGATTAAAAATTGATGGCATCTCAAATCAGAATGGTCCAGCATTTAAAGCAGGCTTAAAAGAAGGCGATATCATCAAATCAATTAACGGAAATTCAATTAATGATATTTATGAATATATGGAACGAATGGGAAACTTGAAGCTTGGAACGAAAATAATAGTAGAAATTGAGCGCGATGGTCAAGTCTTAAGCATATCTGTTAATCTTTAAGATCTGGTTTAAGGATTAGTCCTGATTCTTATCTGTTCCGCAAGCTCTAGTACAGCCATTACATAGTTATTCGAATGATTATATGCGTAGATAGACTTCCAGATATCCCCGTCCTTATCATAGTTATTACTATCCATTCTATAACCATTTTTTCTTAAATAATTAGCTATACTTGCTAGAACATCTGGCCAAGCATAGGGTTCTCGGACACCGTCTTTATTATAGTCAACAGCATAGTGGTTAAAACTTGAGGGTATAAACTGACCATAGCCAAAAGCACCAGCATAAGATCCACCGATAAGTTGAGTGTCTAGCTGATCATTAAAACAATAAATCAAAAATTGAGCAAGCTCTTTGCTTGCCCACTTTGAACGTCTTGGCATTTCATGTATTTGTGTGTAAAGAGAATTAAAAACAGAAAACTGGGAGTGGTGAACACCATAATTGCTTTCTATACCTGCTATAGTTACGATTATTATTGGATCAACTTTATATTTTCTTGATACCGACTCAATAAGGTTTTTATTATTTGTAAAAAACTTAACACCTGCAACAATTCTAGATTCCTTAACAAATATTTTCCGATATTCCTCCCAAGTTTTTTTTTCATATGGTCTAGCAAATCTATCTGCTATTTCGGGATGGATCTTTATTTTATCATGGGTAAAAGCTTCTTTAATATAGGCCTCGGGAAGGTTTTTATCTTCCAGATGGCTCAAGACCATTTGATAGGCAAGATCTTTTTCTATTGAATGCTGAGAAAATAATATTGACAAGTAAAAAACAATTCCAAGTTTTCTCATAAATACCTCTACGCTTAATATTAATCTAATAAGATTAATTTGATTTTTTTACGATTTACCATAATAATCGTCAATTATCATATGCTATTTTCAGGAAATAAATTTCTCACAAAAAAATGCTATGTAAACTCTATCGGGGTGAACATTTTTCCGATCTCTTTTTGTCCATTCGCTCTATATTTTTGTCCTGTCTCCAGGTCTTCTATGATCCATTTGGTAGGGCACTTCGTTTTAATAACTAATTCAATTGGATTTTCAAGTTCTATTGCTCTTTCGCCATTTTTAAGAGTTCGATATTTTTTCATCTTTGTCCTTCAAAATTTTTCGCCGAAAATATCTATTTTATCTTAATTAAAAAAGAATAACATTTTTATCTTAGAAGCATCTCATACATTATTTTTTTTAAATTAGACTTGAAAATAAAGATATGGATCATTCTAAAGGAATACAAACAAGTAGAGCTCAAACAATCTTGGTTAGCCTTGCTTGTATTGTAATTATCATCGCTGGCATGCGGGCAGCAGAATCTATTATTATACCTTTTCTGCTATCGATTTTTATTGCAACAATAAGTAATCCTCTTGTTTTATTTCTTCAAAAAAAACATCTTCCTAAATCCTTTTCAGTGTTTTTTGTTTTCTTAATCATGGTAGGTTTTGGTTTTGGAATAACTACATTACTTAGTAACTCTTTAAACGAATTTTCTAGCAATTTCCCAAAGTATCAGGTTTTGTTAAAAATTTATGCTGAAAATTTTTTTTCTTTTCTTGAACAAAATGGGATCGCAGTTTCAGGAAAAATTATTTTGGAACAGCTTGACCCTAGTGCAGTAATGTCACTGACCTCTGGTATTCTATCAGGATTAGGAAACGTTCTGACTAAAACGCTCTTAATAATTTTAATGGTTGTTTTCATGCTAATGGAATCAAAAATTTTCAAACAAAAGCTCAAAATAATTTTTGGAGGTACGGAGGAAAAGAAAGATCAATTAAAATCCTTTTCGAATACTGTAAAACGGTACATGTTAATTAAAACTGCAATCAGTCTGACAACAGGAGCTCTTGCAACTCTTTGGTTGATAATTCTTGATATAAACTATCCCTTTTTGTGGGGTTTTCTTACGTTTCTGCTTAATTATATTCCAACAATTGGGTCAAACATAGCTGCGGTACCACCAATGCTTATGGCTTTAATACAATTTGATTTAATTACATTGGTTTTTGTGACACTGGGATATCTGGTGATTAATAACTTACTTGGTAATTTTTTGGAACCACGTATACTGGGAAAGGGATTAGGATTATCTACTCTTGTTGTTTTCCTTTCTCTATTATTCTGGGGTTGGTTATTTGGGCCGATTGGAATGATATTATGCATCCCAATTACAACCATAATTAAGATTGCGTTTGCAAATACTGAGAATACTCGCTGGGTAAGTACCCTACTAGAAGCTTCTTCAGACGCACCATTAGAAAAAGGTTGAGCTAAATAAGTATCTATTAATATATCACAGGGTACAGTTTAAAATCATTTCAAAAGGACCATTTTCCTATACTGTCTGAAATTATTTACAGTCAAGGAATAAATATAAACACCAGCACTTATATTTTTGTTTTCCCCATCTTTCCCTTCCCATTGCAATGAATAATACCCACCAGCTTGATTTTGAAAGGTGTATTGTCTAACCTGTCTCCCTAAAATATTGAAAATCTCTATCTTAACATCACCCGCATCCTTCAGATCATAACTAATATTTGTAACGGGGTTAAATGGGTTCGGATAATTTTGATGTAGCTGATACCTCAAAGGCATTAAGAGTTTTTGATCAGAGTACAGATTAATAAGTTGAATGACTTCAGAGAAATCACTTTCGTTCCCCACTTCATCAACAGAGCAAATACGATAAAAGGCGGTTTCACCCTCAACAATAGTGGTGTCTGAAAACGATGTCCCCTCAATTATAAATCTGGTGAATTGGTTTTCTAAAAATTCTATTGTGATGGACTTGTCAATCATATAGTAGGAAATATCATCTTCAGGGCTTTCGTCCCAAGAAAGTGTAGCTATATTATCTGAGAGAAAACCTTCAAAACCTGAAGGTACAGACGGTGCAAGACTATCTGTGTATCCTATCCCCAATAGATGAATAGTGTACTCACTGTTTTCATAAGAGTTAGATAATATGGTGATTGAACCGTATAACTCATTGGGTTGTGAAGGGCTAAAGTGAATATCAAACATTGAATAGTTCATAAAAGAGGTATCTGGATATGCAGCCAAAAAGTCTTCGGAATTTGATACTAAAGTATCAATCTGTAATGGAATGTTTCCAGTATTAAGTACGGAGACTTGCCGCATTGAAGAGGCACCAACAGCTGTAGGTTCGAAAACCAAGGTATCTTCAAAAACCAAAATAGTACTAAAAAAATTGGGTCCCCCAGGAGAACCGAAGTCTCCATTGCCGATAGGCAGTTCTGAAAAAACCCAGTGAGAGTCTATACTATTATCTAAATTAATATCAATTAAAGAAAGAGAACTGCCTTCATTTTCTTCGTTAAGGCTCCAACCGACACTATCGTGAACTATTCCGAATTGGTTTACCAGTTTAACAAAACCATTAGAGTCACCCAGCAATAAGTCTGTATAATTAAATGAGATGTTAATACTTCCATTAGTAAGAGTATCTTCGTTCAGACCCAATACTTTATACTCATTTGGATAAACAACGAGTTCTTCTAAAAATGAAAATTCCTGAGAGCCTGAGCTTTGAAGTTTCCATCCCCATAAATTCATAACAGAGGTTCCATTGTTTAAAATTTCAAACCACTCTCCTTGAATATCTTCTGTGGAACTAGGATTAATCATCAGTTCGGTAATTATTATACTTTTTTTCATAATGGCAAATACGCTAGACGATCTGGCGCTTTCATTCCCACTACGATCAACGGACGAGATTTGGTAATAGTATGGCTGATCTGATTGAATAGAAAAATCAGGATAAAAGGTTTGGAGAGGTTCTCCAATGATAGAATCTAATAGAGAGATATCCTCCTCATCAGTACCCCTATAAATATTATACTGGTTTGGCTCACCTGTTGATGGTGACCAACCTAAAGCAATTTCTCTATTATTTATAGTTGCATTAATGTTTTTAGGTACTGAGGGTGGAAATATGTCCATCACATTCACATCCATGTTCAAAATTACTAGCTGGTTTATTGAATCATTTGAAAATATAGTTATAGGAAAATTATAGTTTCCTCCAGAGTCATTCTCTGAAACCTCTAAGAGGATAGAAATTTCTTGGGAAGAATCAGGCAATATAATAGTATCAACCGGGCTGATGGTAACATAATCAGAAACTTGGCTTAAGATACTTTGATGATTTTGGGTCGCCAAACTAGTATTCTGGGGAAAGACTTGTTGCAAATATTCTGGGTTTTTACCAGCTTTCTGATAATATGTGACTTGATCATTAAATAATTCTTGAGATGTGACAATACTACTGATGTTTTCAGACTCTTCAATACTAATTTTATAGGTTCCTTCACCAGGAGGTGACGTATCACTTGGCGGATAACCGTCAACAACAATATAGTACTCTCCGGGGGATAGGTTCACACCTCGTATCCCGCTCGGCGGGAAACCTGCATTTGTTGAATCGTAATCTATACATAATGGATCGTCATCATTAAAAAAACCAGTTTCAGTAGCAGAACAAAAATAATCAGCAGTGAAGATTTCTAGCATCGCATCATAGTTTGTCTCGGGAAAACAAAGTGTAATATCTATGGTTGTAGGAATGTTTACATTAAGATAGTAGGCATTATCGGGACCAGCTGAGTTTCCAGAATTAACAAACCAGTCATCCTGTTTTCCAATCGTAGATCCTATGTGGCTATATGGCAACCCGGTGACAGAGTAGTCTGCACAATCTTTTGCCTCAATATTTACCTCTAGTGTATCACTACCATCATTAAAAATGGTAAAGCTTTCTTCAATACTATCACCTGGAGATATTTCAACAGATATGGAGTCTGGATCAATGGAGATGGATTGAGATTGAATAAAACTAACTAGTGCCAATAATTTTAAAAGAATTTTCACTTAAAACTCCTATCCGCTTTTTATTGAAGATCTTATATGTTATGTTGAATTAAATTAGCCTATAATCTTTAATGTTAAAATATCCAATGAATAATACAGAAACAAATTTTATAAATAATTTTTGGGATGAAAAAATCACCCCAGCTTTAATCGACTATATTAAAATACCAAACAAATCTCCCAGCTTTGATTCAAACTGGGAAAAGAATGGATACATGAATCAGGCACTTAAACTAGCTGTTGAGTGGTCAAAAAAAAATATGCCTCAAAATGGGAAGATAAGCGCAAAAAAGATAGAAGGGCGAACTCCAATCATTCTTATTGATATTCCTGGTGAAAAACCAGGAAATATTTTGATGTATGGTCATTTAGATAAGCAACCTGAGATGGAGGGCTGGGATGCTGGACTAGGACCATGGAATCCAGTTCTTAAAAACGAAAAGTTATACGGACGTGGTGGGGCTGATGATGGATACGCAATTTTTGCATCTTTATGTGCGCTTAAAGAATTAAAGAGAAATGATTGCCAACTACCAAGGATTCTAATCCTCATTGAATTTAGTGAAGAAAGTGGGTCACCAGATCTCCCCTTTTACATTGAAAGCTATTCAGACATAATAGGCGAACCAGACCTGGTAGTTTGTCTTGATTCAGGCGCTGGAGACTACGAAAGACTTTGGACAACAACATCTTTAAGAGGTTTAATTGGGCTAAGTTTACGGATTGATGTACTAAAGGAAGGTATTCATTCCGGAGGTGCAAGTGGCCATGTCCCATCCTCATTCCGAGTTGCACGCCAACTTTTATCAAGAATAGAAAATGAAAAAACTGGAGAAATTCTTATAGAATCACTCAATCCAGATATACCAGAATATAGAAAAAATGAAGCAGTAAGTCTTGTCAACATACTTGGGGACCAAGTTGTTGAAGAGTTCCCATGGAAAAATGGAATGCTCCCTTCAACTGAAGATAACTTAGAGGGTGTCCTAAGGAGGACCTGGAGGCCTGCTCTTTCCATAACAGGAGCTGGTGGTTTACCATCAATAAAAAATGCAGGAAACGTTTTAAGACCTTATACTGAGCTACAACTATCCTTACGGATACCACCAACAGTTGACCATTTGTCTGCTCAGAATGAAATTGAAAGAATATTAACAAAAGATGTCCCTTACAATGCAGACGTTTCCATTGAATTTGATGAACCTGCAAGCGGTTGGAATGCACCGGAAACAGACCCATGGCTGATTAAAGCAATGGACTCTGCTTCCAGAAAATTTTATGGAAAACAATACTGTAGCATTGGTGAAGGAGGAACCATTCCATTTATGGCAATGCTTGGTGAACAGTTCCCAAAAGCTCAATTCATGATTACAGGAGTATTAGGGCCAGGATCTAATGCCCACGGTCCCAATGAATTTTTGCATATTCCATTTGCTAAAAGACTAACTGCTTGTATAGCCTCTATTATTAGTAATTTCCCTTCTTAACGTTAAATGCCCGTCAGACTATTTCTTATTCTGACGGTTGCTCTATTCTCAGTAAGCACAACAGCATTAGTCATAAAGCACCTGAGTACTGTATCTCCATTCGTAATGGCTTTCTGGAGGATGTTTCTTGCAAGTGTTCTTCTGGGGGGCTATAGTGTTTTAACACCCCGCGAAAATATAAACAGAAAAAATAAGCTATATTTACTCACCGCTGGTATCTTATTAGGATTTCATTTTTCCACTTTTTTTGCTGGTGTACAGTTTACAACTATAGCAAACGCAACTCTTTTCGGAACCTTAGCTCCAGTTTTTACCGCGATTATTGATAAGGTAAAGGGAAAAACAATTAACAGGGGTATTATTACAGGGCTTGTTTTATCAATCTCTGGTACAGTTATAATTCAGACAGTCGATATAACAAGGTCGGATTACTTCATTGGAAATAGCTTGTCCTTATTAAGCTCGTTTTTCATGGCCCTTGTATGGATTCAGGGAAAAAAGGTAAGGAAAAGTTTAGGCACTATAACATATAGCCGAAATCTGTTTTTAATTGCAGCCATTACCATTTTATTTATTGTAGTATTTTCTGGAGACTCAATTTTTGATTTTCAGAAAAAGCACCTTGCCTGGTTTTTATTTTTAGGAATAGTCCCATCCATACTTGGTCATAATCTATTAAACTATTCTATCCGTTACATATCTCCAACTGCTGTTTCTTCGGTTGTGCTTGGAGAGCCAATTATTGCATCTATCTTAGGGTATTTTTTTTTCCAGGAGGCTATCCCAAAGACATCTCTTTTAGGCGGCCCTTTGATCCTGTTTGGTATCTACTTAATTCTAAATAATCAGAGTAAATAATAGAAGCAGAAATTTCATTAGATTAAGTTGATATCACCATTCTCTTTTTTATAATATTTGATTTTTTTATCACCCTTAAAAACACCATGACTTTTTTCAGGTAAAAGAGCAGCTATACGGCACATCAACTCGCGTCCTGTCTCTTTTAAAATTTTTTCCTTTTCTGTTTTTGTTCCCCCAAACTCAATTGGTCCAAATGGTTTTCCAATATTTATTTTGATTCTAGATCTCACTCCAAGGAAAATATTCTCCCAGAGGTTTTCCGCACCATGGATAGACATCGGTACAATTGGCGCTTTACCAACGGTGGATAAAAACACTGCACCATTTTTAGGTTTTTGGAGAGCGTTACTTGTCTGCATGCCCTCTGGATAGATGCATAGTATTTCTCCTCTTTTTAATACATTTAGTGCCTTTTTAATACTTGATGGAGCAATCGATCTCCTATCAATAGGTATCCAACCATAAATAATGGGAGCCCACATAAAATACCACTTAATTGTTTGGTCGCTCGCGGCAATAAAATTAAGTGGTTTTTGAACGCCATAAGTAGAAAATAATGGATCGAAGTAACTAAAATGGTTGCATGAGATTACATAAGGTCCCTCTTTGGGGAGGTTCCACTTTCCAGTAATTGTTATTTTTGAAACTATGTTACCAATTAAAAATGATGCATAGTTTATGATATATCGACACCAGAAAGGTCTAGGAGAAAGAGTATTTAAAAACTCGGGACCGGCCATCCAAAATAGATTTTATTTTTATTACAATTTTTTTAAATCTTTTTTCTCTGCTTAAAATGGTAAATCGTCATCCATCGGCGAGGATTCAGTGCTTTTAGTCTGATTTGTATTTTCATAATTATTATTTTGATTGGATTGATAATTATTATCACCTCTTCGACCAAGCATCGTAAAGTTATCACACCGAATCTCTGTAGTTTTTCTTTTTACTTGGTTTTGATCCTCCCACTCACGGGTATTTAACCTACCTTCAACATACACCATTTGACCTTTTTTCATGTATTGAATAGCGGTCTCAGCCTGTCTTCCATACATCACGACACGATGCCACTCAGTATGCTCTTTCATTTCTCCACTTTGATCCTTCCACGATTCATTAGTCGCAACACTTAAGTTTGTGACAGCCGTTCCCTGCGGAGTGCGGCGATCCTCGGGGTCCTGACCAACGTGTCCTACAATTATTACTTTATTTACGCTACTCTTTTGCATTGCTACGCTCCTATACTTAAATATATAATTTAGGATTTATAATTTTTTTGACCTATGTGCTTCTTTTAACCTAAAAAATAATTTTGGCATTATAAAATTTTTTGCTATAAAGAAAGGGGGCTTCCGAAGAAGCCCCCCTTTTTTTATAGATGGATTAATCAAAAGTGTTATTTCATTAAAATTAATTTCTTCACACTGACAAAATCACTTGCCATGATGCGATAGAAATACATTCCAGATGAAACTGGTTGTCCGAAATCATTTACACCACTCCACATAATCCGGTAACGGCCAGGATTATGCTGCTTGTGAAGCAAGGTACGAACTTTTTGACCAGTCACATTATAGATGGTTATCCTTACATCTGACGCCTCAGGAATATCATAAACAATATTCGTCACAGGGTTAAATGGATTTGGATAATTCTGGTGCAAGGCAAAGACATCTGGAATAAAACTATTATCCACTTTCAGTGCTTGGCTAATATTTACTGTTAACTGATTCATAGCAGACATCGCCTGAGCCCAGCAACAGGAATTGTCTATACTATCCGCTGTCCAGATTCCCCAGGACCCAGAAATTTCTTCCTCTCCTGCATTGGTCATTTGAACAACAAGCTCTTCGTATGGAATGCTTACGGTTGTGACTCCTACTGGAACTTCTAATAGAGCAGCAAGAGATTGTAACTGATCATGGAGCATGAACGCATTGGAAATTTCTTGTCCATCATGATCCGGAGCTTGTATCCAGCTAAACTCTAATGAAGAATTGCCCTCCGTGTCTACAATAACTCCATTTGGATCTTGGATCAGTACGATCATAGAAGAGTCCGAAGGAGTCGCCAACATTGCTGGTGGCGGTGGTACATTGCAAGGCGATGAGCATGCTCTATTTGAAAGGTTGGTTAGAGTTTCTTCCCCATCTGGAAAAGGCAATCGAACTGGCTGAATTTGATAACAGTAGACTTGTCCAAAGACAACAGAGTCATCTACAAACGTAGTCATTTCAAGATTTTCTGCTATAACCTCACCATCTCGAAGAACATTATAGATGTTGACAAATTCTGGAGGTCTGTGATCCAATACAAACACATTATCTACGTGCCAATTATCTATATTGAAGGTGGTGGTTCCCCTCATTGAGAAGGCAATATGTGTTTGGGCAGAACCCATTCCAGCATTTAAAAGATGCCTATTCCAATACCCCGCAGGTCCGGGAGGTGTGGATAGGCTTTGGTCAGCCATTTCCCATACGGTAGTCCATGTTAAGCCGCCATCTGTAGAAATATGAGCAGCAACCGTATCTCCAGCTCCAGTATAATCATCTAGATATTCATCAAACATAAAGAACATGGAGTCCCCGGTTGCATCAAAAGCATCGGAGATAATCCAATGGTCAAAATTAGTGGCTGTGGGACTATAGTAGAACCTCACCCAACTTTGATCTCCTTCATTAAAATCACCACTACCATCTACATCTGTGTACGTTCCTGATAGCCAGTTGGTGTTAACAGGCGATAAAGAGCTACCGGTAAGCTCAGAGGTTGAATCTGTGACCGCATTGTACTCAACAAATTGAGTTGGCTCATCGTAGTCAAACGTAGCCTTAAACAGTTGACCCTCTATCCTTGTAATATTAGTCTCACAGTTATCACATACCGGCGCAGTAAGAAACTGACTCCTGCCACTTTCATCCTGATTAACAGATCTTCCTCCAGGATCATTCTCAGGGTCTAGACCCTGACCCCAATGAAGATGTATTTCTCCAGCTCCAGGAAGTGCAACCAGATTATTCGGACCTGGCTCAATACCAATTTTAACATTGTCTATTGCCCAGACACCATTATAGTAAGAAATGTTTTCATCAAAGCGGAAACCAAACTGGACCATGTGGTGCCCATTTACTTCCTCCGTAACATCGATGAACTGCTCCTCCCATGTACTACTTAGATCTATAGAAGCAACTACCTCCCAAGGTCCATATCCATATCTGACAACTACGTCCCTGTAGTTGGTTGTAGCAGAAGACGCATAGGAATCAAACGTCAAATAGACAGCAGGAAGGTGCTCCATTGCTGAAAAATGCGGCGTCAGAAGCACAGACTCAGTGAGCTCGTTCTCATCTCCAAATCCACTCACGAATGCAAAGATACCATGTTCTGGAATATTGACAAGGTATTCTTCTTCAGCTGCTTCTGAAATATCAATAGACCAATCATTTCCGTTATTTTGTTGTAACGGATCAAATCCCCACCCATCTGAGAAATCGCTTCCGGGGACCATATTAAAGTCAGACATAATCGGCACATGATGTGGTTCAATATATCCAGGAACAGAAACTACTTCAGGTGTCTCGAAACTTTCGCCCTCTTCATAGACTGCGCTCACCGTGTAACGATAGCCCTCATAATTAATTACATCTTCATCTATATACTCCAAAGATGAGGTTGAGTCAAAAAGAGACCAGCCATCATCTCCGTTTATCTCTTCACGGAATATATTATAGTGTGTCAGCGCTCTTGATGCTGGTGTGTTTGAGATGTACGGGACCAAAACATTTCTTGGGCGAGGGTGCAAGTTAAACTTGGGATCCTCAGCTCTGCGATCAGCAATCCACTGGTCCACCGTTAATCCAGCCATGGATGGATCACTTTCGATGATACCACTGACAATCGCCTCTGCATCAATGAACTCTGTTGGGTTCACAACTTCCATCTGGACCATTGCCGTATCGGAACCAGGTGCTCCCCAGTGAAGGGTAACTTGGCTATCTTCAAAGTCCGTAGCCATTAAATTGACTGGTGGTGCAGCGGCAAAAACGTCAGCTCCGTCTAGCAAAACCTGATCAATCGCTATTCCAGTATATTGGACACTACCATCAGATTCAAATAAAAGGGCAAGTTGCATATCATTAGATAGCTCAAGATCAAGAAAATTTAAGCTAAAAGAGTATTCCTCCCAGCCAGAATCCAGATTCCTTCCTGTAATCTCACCAAGTACAGTCCAGTCCCCAGTTGAATCACTTGCGCTTTTTAACATAACACTAACCTCATCACAGCAGGACTCTGCATCTGTCCATGCGTGCATTTTAATAGATGCAGTGTTGTACGAACTAAGGTTTAGCTGCCTTGGCGCGGTCCAAAAACTATATGAGTCACTCTGATATGCAGCAGAATCCATAGTGGAGAGAAATTTGCTGCCAGCGAATGGATATATAACTGTATCTGCAAGAACCACTGAGTCAACAACAGCCCATTGTGTTCCCTCTGCAACGCTCAGATCTACGTTCCCAGTATCTGATGCGGATTCGAATCCTGTACTATAGACACCAACAGGCGCGCTTGGATAGAGATCAACATCTATTACATGAAAGCCTGCTTCAGAGCCATTAATTGAAAAGAACGCGTCAGTGTAGTTTGTCTTGCTGAAGTTAAGAACATCAGCGTCGAGCGATGTGTTCAAAGAATAATTTCCATCCTGGTCTGATCCAGTACTGTCAATATCCGATACTATCGATACGCCTGCAATTCCAGAACCAGTTGAAGCATTTACAACAGTACCGCTATATCTAGCCATTAGTTCAATATCATTTAAATATCTTGGCATCAACTGATAGCCTTCGTATGGATCGTCCTGATAGTCATACTGCTGAACAACTCCAACAAGATTCATTGGTCCGTAGGGTAATTCTGAATCGTATATCTCCGTATCCCGATCAACTCGAACGGTTGCAGTATCACCACTTGACTCAATGTCAAGGTTAAACCCTGAGCTACCACTTCCCCAGTCTGATGTGTCAACAATGGTGACATTTTCAACGCTTACTAACATACTTTCTAAGGCATCTACATTGACCCCATCCTCTAGGTCTCCGACTGTAACCTTAACCGGAGCAACGCTTAGGTCGCTATCAACGACTAAGTAACCCAGGACAGGATTCAGCTGCAATAGAGACTTGTATGTTTTGAGCTCTCCGCGAACAATTATCTTGTCCCCTACGCTTACATCTCCCCTTAGATCGGAACTATAAGCGGCAAGACCCGCCAGGGAATCTTGGAAAACCACAACACTTGAAAACTCATCTGCAACGGTAACAATACCCGAAACCAAAACGGTATCTCCTATGTTTGAGTATGTGCTATCTGCTGAGTCCATACCCCGAATGCTGGTAATTGCCTGCATGGAAGTAGGTGCCGGTAGTAATAATCTGTCTACATAAAGACGATCATCTGCGCTGTTGCCATAGTTTACATCCATTATGCCAAGCATAATATCATGACCAGAATATTGATCAAGATGATATTCATAACGCCCATCGGGAGATTCAACAGTGTCTATCCCGGTCCAGGTGCCTCCAAAATCTTCCGACACCATAACATGCATAAATTGAGGGTCATTGTGGGATGTATAGTTTGCATGGAAAATCAACATGTCCCCAGCACCTATCCTTCTGAGTTGGGTTGTTACCATGTTCTCCCCGATTGGTGTTGAGGGCTCTTTGTTCGAGTAGATGGCATAGCTTCCGTCCATACTGCTATTGGGCCCTACTTGCCAGGTCATCCCATCTTCATCATAATCCATTGCCATCAGTGCATTAGGCCAAGTCCCATCTTCAAATGAAATCATATCATGAGTAAAATCAGTTTTAATAACATACTCACTACTGCCACCTGAAAAGATAGTGTCATTGTGAACCATTGATATTTTATGGTGATAGTGACCCATGTGTAAGACAGAGGCAGGCAGAGAGAAGTTTAATAAAATATCATCGCCCTTGAGCACTGTATCAGAAACTGCAGAGACAGTCATGTTTGAGTCAGAGGATGCAATAGAACTAATAAATAGCGTGTCTCCCCCTGTGTTTCTTCCAATAGAATAGTTTGAAAAATTAAACGCATCAGCCAGCATGCTAACCTCTTGTGAAAAGTCATTCAAAGAAACAATAGGAACAGTCGGTGCATCGACAAAACGTATATTGTCAATGTGAAGGGTTGCGGCTCCAGCGAAAGAAGTCGACTTGTCTTCATAAAGAAGCCCAATGTAGGTGTCTCCCTGTGCGATCCCATAGTAATCTTGGAAATAGTTAGCCCAACTTGTGGTAAAGTCACTGATTCCGTTTGGATCTCCGACTGTAAATTTCCCTAGTGTGTCCGCTGTTGTGTATGAACTGTATCCATTATCAGTGAGCTTCAACACATAGAGTGTACTCGCTTTTTGAGGGCTGGTGATATTCACTTTTGCATCAAAAACTATCCTCTCTCCATCAGCATCGACAGTAACTTTTGGAAGTACGATCATAGTCTGTCCACCATATTCATGAGAAGCAACCTGGAGGAAGTTATTACCTCCGATCGGCTCACTGTTCGTACCAGTAACCTCACCCCAGTAAACTCCCCCAGAATAATTATAGGATTCGTATCCCAATGACTCAAGGCTTGAACCATACTCAAAATCGTGTATGAGGTCACCTTTGTAGGAGTGGCCCTCTAGTGCCACCATCGCATTTCCACCATTAGTAGTAATCGCTAAAGTGTCCTGAGAAACCCCTAAACTGTTGGGATGATAGATTACGCTCAAATTCAATGAAGAATCCGGTGAAAGATTAATGCTATCGGATGAAGACAGGGTAAATGACCCCTGACCTCCCAACTCAAAAGCACCAACTAAATCCGCAATGCCATCGTTAGCAATCGTTAGAGAAACCTCTCTGGATTCTGAACCTGTTGCCAACGAGTCATAAATGAGCGCATTAAAGTTTATGCTATTCGCTGAAACAGAAAGCTCTGACTCTAATGGCGGTACATAAGGCAATCTCACATCATCGATAAACCATTCGTCAGCCCAATTACCTATATAATTAAAGCCAACATAAACGGTTTGACCCACATAATCAGACAGATCTATAGTTTTTTCCGTCCAGCTCGTTGGCCCTACACCAGTTGCCAGTTGTATCCAAGTTTCCATATCTGTTGAAATAGCAACCTGATGGAAATTGTAATAAGAGGTATAGCGATTATACTCGAAATAGCTGATAGTTGGGTCTACATACCCACTTAGATTCATGGCTGGCGTAATCATCCATGCATTTTGGGAGTATTGATAATCATTAAAATAAGCAGAAGCGCTTCCATTGTTTGAATATGTCGTTGATTGTTCCGCACCAATTCCTGCTTGTCCTGCAGACATATCCAAAAAGGTCCATCCAGCGGGTGGCCAGCTCTCAAAAGATTCTGTTGTATACATTACAGGACCTCCATCTCCATCATCAACAACCGGTTCCGGTGTTGACTTTGGGAGAACGATATCATTTAGACGTGTGTAATATTGTGGCGTACCCGGAGATACGAACTGAAGCCCAACATATCCTGTGTCAGCAGAAGATGGGAGGGTTATCCCATAGATTTTTGTTGAACTTGTTCCGAGTGTTGATGACGCCTCTAATACTAAAGTATCAACCGCAGTCCAACCAGTCCAGCTAGCTGCTTCCTTGTCACTTGAAAAATATACTTCTACATTGACTGGCTCATTGTCGGCATTGCTCAAAGACAGCGAAATTACATCGCTACCTGTAAATAACGTCCTTGGTGATACTAATGAACCGTCCAAACTATTAACATATCCACTCGAGTAATGAGTTGAACTATATACCGCTCCATTGCTTATAGTCCACCCATCTGCGCCGTCAGTACCTACAAAATCGTACAGCACATTCACGGTTGTATCAACATAATGGTCCTGATAACCGATTTTAAGACGGTTGGATGAGTCCGTGTTTGCGTGTACTGTGAGCGTGTCGTAGTAAGACCCCGAAGCTGTAGCAAAGGAATTAACACTAAACGACAGGGATCCCGTTACGGGATCTACTTTAGAACCAGGTACTATGTCAGTAAAG